>Ga0209254_10000915_pt1 | contig 25903 bp, 27 predicted proteins | sample FrelakmetDIP11DI_FD_187148 | JGI IMG/M metagenome (GOLD analysis project Ga0209254, IMG submission 187148) | Freshwater lake sediment microbial communities from the University of Notre Dame, USA, for methane emissions studies - DIP11 DI (SPAdes)... | ecosystem: Environmental > Aquatic >...
GAAGACTTCCTGCCGCTGGACATGGTGCTGCCCGACCAGTTCATCGACCTGACCCGACGGCGCGACAGCACCTTCTTTGGCCAGGGTGCCGTGGCCCATGTGTCGATGGCGCAGCCCGTGTGCTCGGCGGCAGCGGCCGCGCTGGCCCGTGCGGTGCGTAGCGTTCTGGCGGGCGAGGAGGCGGGCGAAAAGCCGACGCTGCATGAGCGCGGCACCTACGTCTGCATCGAAGGTCCGCAGTTTTCAAGCGGAGCGGAATCCCACTGGTACCGTTCCATGGGGGCTGGCGTGATCGGCATGACGGCCATGCCCGAGGCCAAGCTGGCGCGCGAGGCACAGATCGCCTACACCACCCTGGCCATGGTCACTGATTACGACTGCTGGCACCCGCGCGAGGCGCACGTGAATGCCAACATGGCGCTGGAGAACCTGTTCAGGAATGCCGGCCGGGCCCAGCGCATCGCGGCCGAGACCATCCGCCTCCTGGGCGCCGAAAAACCTGTCAGCGAAGCCCACAGCGCGCTGAAAAATTCATTGATCACCCAGCCCGATGCCATGGCCCCCGCGGTGCGCGCGCGCCTGGCGGCCCTGCTGGTCTGAGCGCCTGACACCTTGACCACTGAAACTGCAACCCTTCGCCATGAACGCCACACTGCCGCTGCTTGAGAAAACCCTGTTCCCGGCCCTGACCCGAGGCCGACTCGACACGCTGCAGGTCAACCTGGGCTACCGCTGCAACCAGAGTTGCCTGCACTGCCATGTGAACGCCGGCCCGAACCGTACCGAGATGATGGACGACGCCACGCTGGCGCTGATCCCCCAGGTGCTGGCGGCGCGCGGCATCGGCACGCTGGACCTGACCGGCGGCGCACCGGAGCTGCACGAAGGTTTTCGGGACCTGGTGCGCACCGCTCGCGCGCACGGCGTGCGCGTGATCGACCGCTGCAACCTGACCATCCTGTTCGAACCGGGGCAGGAGGGACTGGCGCCCTTCCTGGCGGAGCAGCAGGTGGAGGTGGTGGCCTCGCTGCCGTGTTATTCGGCAGCCAACGTGGACCGCCAGCGCGGCGACGGTGTGTTCGACAAAAGCATCGCCGCGCTGCGCGAGCTCAATGCGCTGGGCTATGGCCAGCCGGGCAGCGGCCTGGCGCTGAACCTGGTCTACAACCCGCAGGGCGCCTCGCTGCCGCCCGACCAGCAGACCCTGCAGGCCGACTACAAGCGGGAGCTTTTCGAGCATTTCGGCGTCGTGTTCAACAACCTGCTGGCGCTGACCAACATGCCGATCCAGCGTTTCGGCTCCACGCTGGTCTCCAAGGGCACTTTCGACGCCTACATGGACCTGCTCAAGGGCAGCTACCAGCCGCAGAACCTGGCTGGCGTGATGTGCCGCAGCCTGGTCAGCGTGGACTGGCAGGGATGGCTCTACGACTGCGATTTCAACCAGCAGCTCGACCTGCCACTGGGCACCGGCGGTGTGCGCCGGCATCTGCGCGACCTGCTCAAACTCGACCTGCAGGGGCAGGCGATCCGGGTGAGCGGCCACTGCTACGGCTGTACGGCCGGGCAGGGCAGCAGCTGCGGCGGGGCGCTGGCGCATTGAGCGCTCGGGCCTGAAGGCACGAAGACGATGGTGCCACCCCTGACCCGGTCGCCGCTGGTCATTGTCATGCCCGTGCTGAACGAGGCGGCGGGCATCGCCGCAGCCTTGATGGCGCTGGCGCCGTTGATCGCCCGCGGCGCGCGGGTGGTGGTGGCCGATGGCGGTAGCACCGACGACACGCTGGCGCGGGCGCGGCGCTTTGACAGCGTCGAGGTGATTCAGGCCCCGCGCGGGCGCGCGGCGCAGATGAACGCCGGGGCACAGGCGGCAGACCCGAACGGCTTCCTGCTGTTCCTGCACGCCGACACCACGCTGCCGCCGGATGCCGATCGACTCGTCACGCAAGCGCTCGCCGAGGGCCGCCAGGTCTGGGGCCGTTTCGACGTGCGCATCGCCGGGCGCGCCCGGATGCTGGCTGTGGTGGCGGCCTTGATGAACCTGCGCTCGCGCTGGAGCGGCATCGCCACCGGCGACCAGGCGATGTTCATGACGCGCGCCGCTTTCGACGCCGTCGGCGGCTTTCCGGTGCAGCCGCTGATGGAAGACATCGAGCTGTCCAAGCGCCTGAAAATACGGTCGCCCCCGGCCTGCCTGCGCCAGCGCGTCACGACCTCCGGGCGGCGCTGGGAGGCCCGCGGTGTCTGGCCCACCATCGTGCTGATGTGGCGCCTGCGCTGGGCCTACTGGCGCGGCGCCTCGCCGCAGGCGCTGGCACGGCGCTATGAATAGGGCCGCTGGTCGATGCCGCCCTTGAACACCCCCCGCCTCGTGGTTTTCGCCAAGGCCCCCCAGCCCGGCCTGGCCAAGACGCGTCTGATTCCAGGATTGGGGGCCGAGGGCGCAGCAAAGCTCGCGCGTTGCATGTTGGACCATGCGCTGGCGCAGGCGATGCAGGCGCAGGTCGGCCCGGTGGAGCTGTGCATGAGCCCCGGCCCGCAGGATGCGGCCTGGAAAGGTGTTGAGCTGCCAGAGGGCGTGCAGTGCACCGAGCAGGGCGAGGGCGGCCTGGGCGAACGCATGGCGCGCGCCGTGCACCGAGTGACCCCCAAACCTCAAGGCCAGCCCATCCTGCTGATGGGCACCGACTGCCCCGGGCTGACGGCCTCGATCCTTCGCGACGCCGCAGCGCAACTGGCACAGCACGACGCGGTGCTGATTCCCGTGGCCGACGGTGGCTATGTGTTGCTGGGCCTGCGGGTGCCTTGCCCGGACATCTTCCGCGACATGGCCTGGAGCACCTCGGCCGTGGCCGCCGAGACCCTGCGCCGCCTGGCCGCGCACGGCTTGAGCGTGTGGACCGGCCCGACGCTGCACGACATCGACGAGCCTGCCGATCGGGTCCATCTGCCTTCAGAATGGAGAATCTGAAAGAAAACCGGCATTTCCCAGCGTGAAATAGACGTTTTCAGCTATGTTTATTGAAGTCCCCTGCGGGCGGGACGGCGGCTTTTTTGCAGCCTCGACGCCCCGGATAAATCGTCCCGTGATCAACTTGAGGTGCTCAGCCCCGACCGATGCAGCCAGGGCTTGAGCAGCGCGCCATCGAGCGACCAGTGTCCCACGCCATAGACCGCCAGGCCGGCCAGCAGCACGCCCCAGGTGACGTGTTGTTGCAGGGCGGCGGGTGCGATCTCGCTGAGGCTGATCACCGCGACGACATTCACCACCGACAGGCCCAGCGCCGCAAAGCGCCCGCCCAGGCCGAGCAGCAGCAGCACGGGCAAGACCAATTCCCCCGCCGTGCCCATCATGGCTGCCACGCCGGGCGACAGCAGCGGCACCTTGTATTCGTCGCTGAACAGGGCGAGGGTGGTTCCCCAGTCGCGGATCTTGGTCAGGCCCGAGCGGAAGAACGCCTCGGCCACATAGCCGCGTGCCAGCAGGGCGGCCAAGGGCTGGGCGTTGTCCAGAAGATCGGTGAGGCCGGTCCACAAGGACAGGCATCGCTGCAGGAGGGGGTTTGCGGACATGGTGAAATCCTCGGTATCCGGGGTTTGGATGAGATCTGGAAATGGTCTGTGGCGGCAATGCGCCTGGGCGCATCAGCCGGGGCGCCGGTGGCGGCATCGTCAGGGGCCCGATCCGGGTCGTGGATCGAGCGGCTCGGCGCCCAGCACCACACCCTGGGTCACGGCGCCGGGGAGCCAGGCGCCCAGATCGAAACCAGCATCGGCCTCGACGGCGTCGTTCAGACTGGCCAGCAAAGAACGGCCTTGCAACAGGGCCGCGAGCAGCGCTGCCTCGGCCGGCGTGCTGGCCGCAACCAGCGGACGCAGCGCCTGTCGCCACACCAACGCGGCTTCGGCTTCGTGCGCCTGGACCCGCGCGGCGGCCACCGCCAGGGGCGGATCGTCGTACAGGTGGGCGGTGACCAGACTGGCCACCGGCCATGCGCTGAGGATCACCGCGGTGCCCGGAGCCAGGCGCAGGGTGAAGCTGTCGGGGTCGGCCTGGGTCAGGAGCGCGAACGAGGCAGGATCGGCGCCGGCGTCGGGTGCGCCCGCCGCGCGGTGCAGGGCCCACTCGACGCGCGCCACGTCAGCCAGGTAGGGCACGTCGGCCAGTTGCGGGTTGGGTGCCACGAACGCCGCCAGGGCCTCGCCCCAGCAGGCCAGATCGCCGCGCACGGGTGGATGACGGTGCCAGAGCTCGCGCGCCATCGTGGCACAGCTTTCGTCGCCGACCAGCGCCGCGACCACGGGATAGACGGCCAGCAGCGAGCGCTCGGCCAAGTCGTGGCCGTTGGCCTGGTAGGCGTTCAAGCCCCGCGCCCAGGGCGCCAGGACATGGGTTTTCAAGTTCATCAGGGCGTCGGTTGCCTGGGCACTGCCCGGCAGGGCCAGCAAGCTGCCGAGCAGGGCCTGCTGTTGCTGTGCCAGCGTGCTCACTGGGTAACCTCCGTGCTGCGCACTGCGGTGCTATTCGCCTTGGGAGCGGCCCGACGGCTCATGCCAGCGCCTCCAGGGGCGCGATGGCGGTGCTGGGGGTGGGCCGCAGCGCTGCTGTTGCGGCTTCGCGCGCCCGGGCCGCTTCGTCGAGCAGCAGGTCCAGCGGCGGCACGCCGGTGTCCCATTCGATCAGCGTGGGCACCGAGCCAAAGCGGGCGAGGGCGTGGCGGTACAGCGTCCAGACCGGCTCGCTGACGCGGCTGCCGTGGTCGTCGATCACGATGTCGCCGCAGTGAATGTGGCCGGCCAGGTGGATTTCGGCCACCGCCTCGCCAGGTATCTGATCGAGCCATTCGCGGCAGATATGCAGCGGCTCGCCGGGTTCCCCCAGAAGCTGCGCGTTCAGCGCGTTGACGTAGATATTGTTGACGTCCACCAGCAGCGTGCAGCCGGTGCGCTGGACCAGGGTGGACAGGAACTGGGTCTCGCTCATGTCGGCGTGCTGCCAGCGCAGGTAGGCCGACAGGTTCTCCACCGCGAGGGGGCGTTGCAGGCGGTCCTGCACGCGCTGCACGTTGGCGCACATCACGTCCAGCGCCTCGAGGCTGAAGGGCACGGGCAGCAGGTCCGCCCCATGCACAGTGGTCGCAGCGTTCGCACCAGGCAGGGTGCCGCGCGCAAAGCTGGCGTGGTCGCTGATACGCACCGGGTCGATGGTGTGCACCAGCCGCTCCAGCTGGTCCAGGTGCCATGCGTCAATGCCGGTGGCTGAGCCCAGCGACAAGCCGACGCCATGCAGGCTGACCGGGTAGCTGGCGCGGCCCTCGCACAGCACGGCCAGCGCCGCACCGCCGGGCGCGAAGAAATTCTCGGAATGGACTTCGATGAAATCCAGCGCCGGCTGCCGCTGAAGCAACTCGGCGTAATGGGGATGCCGCCACCCGATACCCACGGCAGGCGCGCGGTGGGCGCGGTCCGTGGCGGGCATCGGGTCGGCGGGCTTCATGATGCGGGGACTCAGGCTTTCTTGGCGGCCATCTTGGCTTCGTCGGCGGTCATGCCCTTCATCGTCTTGCAGGTGCCCTTGGCGACGTACTTCCATTCGCCCTTGTCGTTGTCGACCTTGGACTGGCCGGCGCAGGAATGCGAGCCCGACAGGTTGGCGCAGTCGTTCTGGCCGGCCTTGGCGATGCCGAAGCACTTTTCCTTGGCAGCATCCTGCGCCAGCACGGGCGAGGACAACAGGGCCAGGGACATCAGTGACGTGGCGGCGGCGGCGATCATGGCACGTTGGTTCATTTGAAAACTCCTTGAGACAGGTTGATGTAGGTCAGGGTGAAAGAACCAGGAGGCAGTCTGCGGGAAAAGGCAAAACTATTCTCTGGTTGTGGCTTGGTCATCCGGTGAACCCGGTTCTTACAGTCGTCGAAAAAAATCTTCAGAGCAGGTCGGCGATCTTGTCCCAGGCTTCGGCGGGAATCCGGCCCGTGTAGGTCTCGACCAGCTTGCCGGATTTGTCCAGCAGCCAGGCCGTGGGCAGCTGGGCGGGCCGCACGGCATTCCCCTTGTAGGCCGTATTGCCCGACCAGAGCGCCGCAAAGCGCTGGCTGGCGGGCACCAGGGTGGCTACGAGCTTCTCGTAGTCCATGGCATCCTGCTCGCGCCGGTCGAAGCTGATGCTGACCAGCTCGAAGGGCTTGCCGTGCCAGCCTTGGGCGTTGGCCCGCAGCTCCGGCATCTTGTCGCGGCAGACCGCGCAATCGGTGGACCAGAACAGCACCAGCACCACCTTGCCGCGCAAGGCGGCCAGGTCGAAAGGGGCGCCGGCGAGAGTCGTTCCCTGGATCACCGGCGTTTCTCCGGCCTGCAGGGCCAGGGCGGAATGCGGCGCAAGGGCCAGTGCCAGCCCCATTGAGAGCAGAGCCCGGGTGACAAAGGAAGGACGCATGGAAGGCTCCGGTTTCGCGATGAATGACAGGCTTGGTCGCACGGCCGGCTTATTCCTTACACTTGCACACCCCATGCCCATCCCCGACGCCGTCCCGTTTGACCAGCAGGTCGCCTCGCACCGCGACTACCTGTTGCGTTTCGCCCGGCTGCAACTGCGCAACGAGGCCTGGGCCGAGGACGCGGTGTCCGAGACGCTGCTGGCGGCCCTGACCAAGCCGTTATCGTTTGCCAACCGCTCGCAGCTCAAGACCTGGCTGGTCGGCATCCTCAAGCACAAGATCATCGATACCTTGCGTCACCATGGTCGCGAAGTGTGCGTGGGCAGCGGCAGCGAAGACGAACAGGCCGACCCGCTGGAGTTCATCGCCTTCAAGGCCGACGGGCATTTCGGCGAGAGTCCGGCGGAGTGGGGCAATCCCGAGCAGGACCTCAGCAGCCGGCAGTTCCTGGAGATCCTGGAGGCCTGCGCCAGCAAGCTGCCCGCCAGCCAGGGCCGGCTGTTCCTGATGCGCGAGTGGCTGGAGCTGTCCAGCGAGGAAATCTGTAAGGAACTGGACCTGACCGCGACCAATCTCTACGTGCAGCTTCACCGCGCCCGCCTGCGGCTGCGCGAATGCCTTGAAATGAACTGGTTTTCTCATCCCCGGCCCACCTGATGTCTTCGTACCCTTTTAAACGCACCTGCAAGGAGGTTTCCGCGCTGCTCATCGCGCGCGAGGACCGTGATCTGCCTGTGGCCGACCGCATGGCCCTGCGCCTGCACATGGCGATGTGCAAGGCGTGCCCGCGCTTCGAGCGCCAGGTGCTGACGATGCGCAATGCGATGAAGCAGTGGCGTCAGTACGCCAACGACGCGGGCAACGAGCGCTGAACCAGGCCGAATGGGCCCGGCACCACGCCGCGTTCAGGACAGCAGGGCCTGGGCGAATTCGCTTGCGTTGAAGGCCTGCAGGTCTTCGAGTTTTTCGCCGACGCCGATGAAGTAGACCGGCACCGGCTTTTCGCGAGCGATGGCGCAAAGCACGCCGCCCTTGGCCGTGCCGTCGAGCTTGGTGATGACCAGCCCCGTGAGTACTAGCGCGTCGTCAAAGGCCCTGACCTGCGCCAGCGCGTTCTGCCCGGTGTTGCCGTCGATCACCAGCAGCACCTCGTGCGGCGCGGTGGGATCGGCCTTCTGCACCACCCGTTTGATCTTCTTGAGTTCTTCCATCAGGTGCAGTTGCGTCGGCAGGCGCCCGGCGGTGTCGACCAGAACCACGTCACGGCCGCGCGCGCGCCCGGCGCTGACCGCGTCGAAGCTCACGGCGGCCGGGTCACCGCCTTGCTGGCTGATGATCTCGACCGTGTTGCGGTCGGCCCAGATGGCGAGCTGTTCGCGCGCGGCGGCGCGGAAGGTGTCGGCCGCGGCCAGCAGAACTGTGGCGCCCGAGCTGGCAAGGTGGCTGGTCAGCTTGCCGATCGAGGTGGTCTTGCCCGCGCCATTGACCCCGGCCACCATGATCACGGTGGGTCGATGCTCGCCGATGATGAGGGATCTTTGCAGCGGCATCAGCAGCGCGGCGATGGCCTCGGCCAGCAGGCCCTTTACAGCGCCCGGGTCGGTGGTTTTGGCTTCCTTCACACGGCGTTTGAGATCGGCCAGCAGGTAGTCCGTGGCCTTCACGCCGGTGTCGGCCAGCAGCAGGGCAGTTTCCAGTTCCTCGTAGAGCGCGTCGTCGATCTTCGTGCCGGTGAACACCGTGGCGATGCTGGAGCCGGTCTTGCGCAGGCCGAGCTTGAGCTTGTCCAGCCAGCCTTTGCGCTCGGTCGCGGGCGCGGCGGCGGGCGGCATAGCCTCGGCAGGCGCGGGCACCACGATTTCGGGTGGCGGCGCCATGGCAGGGGCGGGTGAGTGCAATGGTGCCGGGGCCGGCGTCGGCCTGCGCTCTGTCACACTGTCGGGCGCGGGAACCGGAGCCGGCGGCGGTGCCACCGGCCCGGCAGGTTCGGCGACGGTCACCGCCGGACCAGCGGCTTGCGGGTGGGCCGCAGCCTCTGCCGCCGGGACAGGTACCGCGACGACGGGTACCGCGGCTGCGGGCGCGTCGCCGGCAGGATCGGCCAGCGGCACGGGCGGCACGGCCGGAGCCGGGGTCTTTTTCTTGAAAAAACTGAACATTTTTGGATTTCTGGAATCAGTCCCATTCTATGAAACGATTTACACACACTGCGGCCCTTTTCCTGGGCCTGGCCATCGGGGGTTTGGCCCTCGCACAAAGCCCTCCGTCAACGGCCACCCAACAGACGCCCGCCGCCAGCCCTTCGGTCAGCCAGTTCAAGCTGGCGAATGGCCTCACGGTCATCGTCAAGCCGGACCGGCGCGCCCCGACGGCGGTGCACATGCTGTGGCTTCGCGTGGGGGCGATGGACGAGGTCGATGGCACCAGCGGCGTGGCGCACGTGCTGGAACACATGATGTTCAAGGGGACGCCCACGGTGAAAGCCGGCGAGTTTTCACGCCAGGTCGCCGCGATGGGCGGACGTGAAAACGCCTTTACCTCGCGCGACTACACCGGTTATTACCAGCAGATTCCGGCCGACCGGCTGGCCGATGTCATGCGACTGGAGGCCGACCGCTTCGCCCACAACCAGTGGGCGGATGAAGAGTTCGTGAAGGAGCTCGAGGTCGTCAAGGAGGAGCGGCGCCTGCGCACCGAGGACAAGCCGCATGCCTTGCTGTACGAAAACCTCAATGCGACGGCGTTCATGGCCTCGCCGTACCGCCGCCCCGTGGTCGGCTGGATGAGCGACCTGGAAGCCATGACCCCGGCGGACGCGCGGGCGTTCTGGCAGCGCTGGTACATCCCTGCCAACGCCGCCGTCGTGGTGGCGGGCGACGTGGAACCGGAGCAAGTACGTGCGCTGGCCGAGAAATACTATGGATCGATCCCCGCGCGCACCGTACCGACGCGCAAGCCCCGTGAGGAACCGCAGCAAAAGGGCCCGCGTCGCATCGACTTCAAGGCGCCCGCCGAACAGGCCTACGTCTCGCTGGCATTCAAGGTGCCGCGCCTGACGGGCCTGGAGCCGTCGCCGGACAATGACGACGCGATGGCCCTGACCGTGCTGGCGGCTGTGCTCGATGGCTACAGTGGCGCGCGGCTGGACCGGGCGCTGACGCAGGGCCCGGACCGCCTGGCCGACAGTGCGGGGGCTGGGAACGGACTGATGGGGCGGGGTCCGCAGCTGTTCACGCTGGACGGTGTGCCGGCGCCAGGCAAGTCAACGGAGCAGGTGGAGGCCGCGCTGCGCGAGCAGGTCGCCCGGATCGCGCGCGACGGCGTGAGCGAGGCCGAACTGAGCCGCGTGAAGACCCAGTGGGTGGCCAGCGAGGTCTACAAGCTCGATTCGGTGATGAACCAGGCGCGCGAACTGGGCAGCAACTGGGCGCTGGGTCTGCCGCTGGACGCGGGCGAGCAATTGATTGCGCGTCTGCGCAAGGTCACCGCAGCCCAGGTGCAGGCCGTGGCCGCGAAGTATTTTGGCGATGACCAGTTGACCGTGGCCTTGTTGCGTCCCCAGCCCCTGAGCCCCGACCGCAAGCCGCGCACCCCGCCGGCAAGCGCTCGCCATTGACCCGGGCAGCGCATGATGACTTTGAAAAAGATAGCTGTGAAAGACCTTCTGACGCTGGCCTTTGCCATTTTTTCCCTGAATTTTGCCTATGCCGGAATTCCAATCCAGCATTGGAGCCAGCCCGGCGGCGCGAAGGTCTGGCTGGTCGAAAGCCCGGCCATTCCGATGGTGGACGTGCAGATCGACTTCGACGCGGGCGGCCGGCGGGATCCGGCGGACCAGGCGGGGCTGGCCAGCGTCACGGCCGGCATGCTCTCCAAGGGCGTGGCGGCGCGGGGCCGCGAGGCGGCGCTCGATGAAAACCAGCTGGGCGAAGCCTGGGCCGACCTCGGGGCTTCGTTCAGCGCCAGTGCCGGCAACGACCGCATGAGCTTTTCGCTGCGCTCGCTGAGCTACCCCGACCTGCTGGAGCGGGCTGCGATGCTGGCGGCACGCCAGATCGGCGAACCTTCGTTTCCCGAGCCGATCTGGCAACGCGACCGAGAACGCCTTTCCGCGGCGATACGGGAAGCCAACACGCGCCCGGCCACGGTGGCGGGACGCGCCTTTTCCAAAGGCGTCTACGGCGACCACCCCTATGGCTTCGAGATGACGGAGGCCACGCTCGCGCGCATGGGCGTGGCCGACATGCGCAAGCTGCACGCGCAACTGATCGCACCTTGCCGCGCGAAGGTCAGCATCGTCGGGGCGCTCAACCGGGCGCAGGCCGACGTGCTGGTCACACAATTGTTGTCGCGCCTGCCCGCCGGCGACGCAACCGCCTGCAAACCGCTGCCCACCGTCCCCGAGGTGGCGCCCTTGACCGCGTCGCAGGAGCGCCGAATTCCGTTTGATTCGGCCCAGGCCCATGTGTTCATTGGCCAGCCCGGCCACAAGCGCGACGACCCGGACTTCTTTGCCTTGCTGGTGGGCAACTACACCCTGGGCGGTGGCGGCTTCGTGTCGCGCCTGACGACCGAGGTGCGTGAGAAGCGCGGCCTGAGCTACAGCGTCTACAGCTACTTCTCGCCAGGCCTGCACGCCGGGGCCTTCATGGTGGGCCTGCAGACGCGCCCGGACCAGGCGGAGCAGGCGCTGCAGGTCTCGCGCGAGGTGGTCGCAAGGTTCGTCGCCGAAGGCCCGACGCCGCAGGAGCTGAAAGCCGCCAAGGACAACCTGGTCGGCGGCTTCGCCCTGCGCATCGACAGCAATCGCAAGCTGCTGGACAACGTGGCCAACATTGCCTGGAACAATTTGCCGCTCGACTACCTGGACAGCTGGACCCGGCAGGTTGAAAAAGTCACCGCGGCCGACGTTCGGGCGGCCTTCCAGCGCAAGTTGCAGCCCGAGCGCATGGTGACGGCGGTGGTGGGCGGCGCAACCTGACCGGGGCCATGTAGAAGCGTTTTCCGCAGGCTGCACGCGGGCTTGGGCCGGGATGGGGTATGGTCTGGTCCACACCACCCGAGGGCCTGTGCCATGAATCCCAACGTTGACGAACTGCTGCAACGCATGCAGGCACTGCGCGAGGAGCTGGAAGCCGAGTTCAAAAGGAAGCGCGAGGAAATCGAGTTCGTCATGCAGGGCAAACGCTTGCACTTTGCCGAGGAAGTCCAGCAGCGCCAGCGCCTGTACCGCATCGGCCTGCTGCGCTACCTGCGCGATGCGCGCTGGCTGGTGTTGCTGACCGCGCCGGTGATTTATTCAGGCTTTGCCATCTTCGCGCTGATGGACCTGTTCGTCACGCTCTACCAGGCGCTGTGCTTTCCGGTCTATGGCATCCCGAAGGTGCGGCGGCGCGATTACCTGATTTTCGACCGCACCGACCTGCCGTACCTGAACGCGATCGAACGGTTCAACTGTTTCTACTGCTCTTACGGCAACGGGGTGGCGGCCTACCTGCGTGAGGTGGCGGCCCGCACCGAACAGTACTGGTGTCCGATCAAGCACGCCCGCCGCGTGCTGGGCGCTCATGACCGCTACCCGGATTTCTTCGAGTTCGGCGACGCCGAGAGTTTTCGCCAGGGACTGGAGCGCCTGCGGGCGCAGCATGCCCGGGAGGCCAACGACCTGTGACGTGCCGCCTTGCGCGCGGGCTTGCGCGACTCAGGAGTCAGATGTGCGCGATGATGCGCGGCGCGTGGCGCATGTGCAGCGACAAGCCGAGGGCTTCCATGTGGTTGCCGTTGCGCGCCAGAATGGTGTGGGCCAGCGGCAGGAAGTGTTCTTCCTCGAAGCGCGCATGGGCCAGGTAGCTTTCCACCAGGTGCTCCACCCCGGCCACGTTGAGTTCGCTCGAGTGCCCTTTCGCCACCTTCTTCAGTTCGGGCTCCAGCTTTGACCACGCGGCCTCGACGGTGCGGTGCTCCGCGGTCAGCTGGTCCACCATGACCCGCACACGGTCGCGTTCCTCACCCTTGACGGCGCTGGCCAACACGGCGGGGAACAGCTCCTTCTCTTCCTCGGAATGGTGCTCGTAGACGGCATCGCGAAAGAACCCCAGGGTTTGCTCGGCGATCGTGCGCGCACGGGCTGCGGGCGCCAGCAACGCAGGCAGTTCGCCAAAGGTCTTCAGGTGCGAAATGATGCCCGCGTGGCAATTGGAGAAATTCAGCAGGGGGGCGTCGCTGGCTTCGTCAATCGGTGGGGTCGGCGTGTGCTTCATGAAAGGTCACCTCATTGGGTGCGGTCGCCGGCCAAATGGCGGTTTCCGCGAAACTTGTGGGCTCAATATAGCAAACGATGCGGGCCGCCTGCGCATGAACCCGGTCGTTTCTTGATCCACGTCATTTGTTCAGCCGTCGGCTTGACCCAGGTTCAGCAGGGCTTGCGCGAGCAGGTGCGCCACGCTGACCGCGTTGGTCGGGTGGGGGATGGTGTCAGTGCTCCAGATGTCGCCCACGCCCGCCTGGCGCATCATCCGCAGCGCCTCGTCGGACAAAAGGGCGTGGGTCACGGCGCTGTCCACCGTCCCGGCGCCAGCGGCCAGCAACAGCCGGGTCGCCTGCGCCACGGTGTGTCCCGTGCTGGCCACGTCGTCGAGCAGCACCACCGCGCGACCGGCCACCGGTAGCGGTGGAAGTTCAACTTCCACCGCATGGTCGCCGTGGCGCACCTTGGCGCACACGGCATGGTCAAAGCCGTGGCGTGCGGCCGCCTGGGCAATCCACTGCGCGGATTCGCCGTCGGGTCCCATCAGCAGCGCGCCAGGGCGTCGCTGCGCAACCAGGTCGGCCAGCAGGGGCGCGCCGCTCAGGACGATGGCCTGTCGCGCCGGGACTGCCTCGGTCAGCGTGGCCACACGGTGCAGGTGGGGGTCCACCGTGATCACGGCGTCAAACAGATCCGCCAGGAAACGCCCGACGATGCGCTGGCTGACGGCTTCGCCCGGGCGGAAGGCGATATCCTGGCGCATGTAGGCGAGGTAGGGCGCCACCAGCGTCAGATGGCGGGCGCCCAGTGTCCGGGCGGTCCGGGCGGCCAGCAGCAGTTCCACCAGCTTCTCGTTCGGATGGTCCAGGGTGCGCAGCACCACCACCCTTTCAGGCAGGGTGTCCGGCAGGCGCAACTTGATCTCGCCATCGGGAAAGCGGTGACGCTCCACCTGCGCGAAAGCCAGGCCGGAGGCTTCGGCCAGGCGCGAAGCGGCGGCGTGCTCTTCGTCGAAATACAGCAGGATCGCGGGCGGGTTCATCAGAACTCCACGAAGACGTGCGGCACTTCGTCGGCCCGGCCGATCGTGAAGCCGCTGGAACGCGTGCTGGCGAGCCGCGCAAACTCCAGGTCGGCAGGATAGCCGGCGTGGACTCGGTAGAGCACGTCGCCCGCGGCCACCCCGTCGCCGAGCTTGCGGAAAAGATCCACGCCGGCGCCGGGGATCTTGGGGGCGCCGGCCAGGCGGGCCACCCGCGCGATCTGGAAATTGTCGATGCCTGCCACGACGCCGGAACCGGCGGCGCGCAACTCGAAAGTGAGCGGGCCGAGTTCCGGGCGGTTGTGATCGAAATTCCGCGTCCCCTGCGCTGCAATGATGGCGTTCATGCGGGCCAGGGCCCTGCCGGAATCCAGAATGTCGCGCGCAATGGCAAAGCCGTCGCCGCCGCGCACGTCCGGGTCGCACTCGATCAGGCGGCCGGCCAGGCGCAGCGCCTTCTGGCGCAGGTCGATGGGCGCGCGTGGGTCGTTCTGCAGCACCCGCATCACGTCGCGCGCCTCCAGCACCGGCCCAATGCCATTGCCGATGGGCTGGCGGCCGTCGGTGATGACGACATCCAGCGCGATGTGCATGCGCCCCGCCACATACTCGAACAAGCGCCGCAGGCGTTGCGCCTCGGGCATGGAGCGCACCTTGGCCGTGGGCCCGATAGGGATGTCCAGCACCAGGTGGGTGGACCCGGCAGCGATCTTCTTGGACAGGATGGAGGCCACCATCTGCCCCGGTGAGTCGATCGACAGCGGCCGCTCAACCGAGATCAGCACGTCGTCGGCCGGCGACAGATCGGCCGTACCGCCCCAGGCCAGGCATCCCCGGTGGTCGCGCACGATCTGCTCCAGTTGCGCAAACGGCAGTTCCACATTGGCCAGCACGGCCATGGTGTCGGCCGTGCCCGCCGGCGAGGTGATGGCGCGCGACGAGGTCTTGGGGCACAGCATGCCGTGCGCGGCCACGATGGGCACCACCAGCATCGAGGTCCGGTTGCCGGGAATACCGCCGATGCAGTGCTTGTCCACCACCAGCGGCTCGTGCCAGTCGAGCTTGCGCCCGCTGGCCACCATGGCCTCGGTCAGGAAGTAAACCTCCTCGCGGTCGAGTTCGGCGCGGTTGCAGGCCACCACGAAGGCGGTCAGCTCGATCTTGGAGTAGTGGTGGCTGGCAATGTCGTGCACGATGGCATGGAAGTCGTCGCGATCCAGCCGCTCGCCATCGATCTTTCGGAACAGCGCCGCCATGGACGCCGCCGGCTCGGCCTGGGAGACGTAGGCGGTATGGCCGTCCTGCACGCCGAGCTGCGCAAAGGCATCCTCGGACAGTCCCAGCTCCTGGCAGCCGACGATGGTCGTATCGTCGACCACGTTGACGGTCGCCAGGATGTGCCGGCCGTTGGCGTGCACTTCGATCTTGGACAGCGCCTGAAAACCCTCGGCGCGGTACACGGCACAGTCGCGGTGCAGATAGGCCACGTTTTCGCGCCAGGTGTCGATGGCCACCCGACGCAGCGCCAACGCGGGCGCCAAGACCGGTTCTGGGGGCGCTGGCGCCGGGTCGGGAAGTTCAATTTGTGCAGGGCTCATGCTGCAAGCCTACCGCGAACACGCATGGCCGGCCAGTGACGGGCGTCAAGCAAATGGATCGAGGATCGGTTTAAGCTTGCACATTAGCCGCGCAAAGTCCTGGTGGGTGGGCCAACCCGGAGCCTGAAACCTCATGCCAATCTCGAACCTGACCCCTGACGACCTCCGTTTCATGGTCGACCCTGCCACACTGGGCTTTGCAGACACTGCCGAGCTGCTGCGTGAGCCGCTGCCCTGGATCGGTCAGGAGCGCGCGGAAACGGCGGCGCGCTTCGGGCTGCGCATGGAACAGGCCGACTACAACCTGTTCGTGCTGGGCGAGGTCGGCAGCGGGCGTTCCTCCTTGCTGCACCAGGAAATGCTGTCGGTCGCGGCCGGTCGGGCGGTGCCGCCCGACCTCTGCTATCTGCACAATTTCGACGCCCCGGAACGCCCGCGCGCCTTGCGCATGCCCGCCGGTCAGGGGCGCCAGCTCCGCCAGCTGATGGCGGCCCTCAACCGGACACTGCAGGCCGAAGTGCCCAAGCGGCTCGAAGGGCAGGAATTCAAGACCAGCAGCGAACAGCTCGAGAAGGCGCACGCAGCACAGGAGGCGGCGGCATTTTCCGAACTGGCGGCTTTCGGCGAGGCACGCAGTTTTGCGTTGCGCCGTGAAGACGGCCACCTGGTGTTCACCCTGCGCGGCGAGAACGGCCAAGCCTTGACGGAGAAGGAAGCGGCGGAGTTGCCCCGCGAGCGGCGCGCCGAATTCGACCGCGCCGAGCAGGAGCTGCACGCGGAGATCAATCGTTTTATGGACAAGTCCGGCGCCAAGGAGCGTGTCCTGAACGAGGCCCTCACGGCGCTGCGCCGGCAGGTGGTCAAGCCGATGCTGGAGCGCGAGCTCCAGGCGATTCGCGTTGGCCTGAAGAAGCAGATCAAGGATGCCGTCAAGCTGGGCGCGTACCTGGACCAGGTTCAGGCCGATGTGCTGGAAAACATCGAGCTTTTCCAGGTGTTCGAGCCCGACGATGAAAGCCGCCAGGAGGCGCTGGACACGGTGCTTTCACGCTACCGGGTGAACCTGGTGGTCGATAACGACGGCATGACTGGCGCGCCCGTGATCGTCGAGAACAACCCCTTGTTTCGCGCCCTTTTCGGCAGCATCGAGTACCAGTCCGAGAACGATGTGCTGGTCACCGATTTCTCACGCATCCGCGCCGGCAGCCTGCTCAAGGCGCATGGGGGTTTCCTGATGCTGCACCTGCGCGACCTGCTGGCCGACCCGCTGGTCTGGGAGAAGCTGCGCCGCTTCCTGCGCAATGGCCGCCTGCAGATCGAGGAGCCGGGCACGGCGATGGCCTCGATGGGCGCGGTGTCCCTGGAGCCCGAGGCGGTCGATGTGCGGGTGAAGATCGTGCTGATCGGCGCGGTGGAGCACTACTACGAGCTGCAGGAGGGCGACCCGGAATTTTCCCGGCATTTCCGCGTCAAGGTGGATTTCGCGGAGAGCTTTGCCGGCACCGAAACGACGCGGCACGCCACCGGCATCTTCGTGGCGCAGGTGTGCCAGCGGCTGGGCCTGCCCCACTTCACGGCAGCCGCCGTCGCGCGCCTCCTGGAGGTGTCCCACCGCGAGGCCGATGACCAGACCCGTCAGAGCGCCATCTTTGCGCGAACCGAGGCCCTGGTGACCGAGAGCGCCTCCCTGTGCCTGGCGCGGCCCGGCGCGCTGGTGAGCGTGGCGGACGTCGAGTCCGCCCTGCATGCGCGCGACGCCCGGCACGACTACATGGCGCAACGGCTGCGGGAATCCATCAGCGAGGGTGACCGGCTGATCTCGGTGCAGGGCAGCACCGTCGGCCAGATCAATGCGCTGACGCAGGTGGACCTGGGCGACGCCCGCTTCGGTTTCCCGGTCCGGGTCACGGCCCGCACCTTCGCGGGACACGAGGGGCTGGTGAACATTGAACGCGAGGTGGCCTTGTCCGGCCCGATCCACGACAAGGGCGTGCTGATCCTGGGCAGCTACCTGTCGGCATCGTTTGCCCCCATTGCGCCGCTGGCGCTGAGCGCCTCCATCGTGTTCGAGCAGGAGTACCACGGGGTGGAAGGCGACTCGGCCTCCTGCGCCGAGCTGTACGTGCTGCTGTCCAGCCTGTCAGGCCTGCCACTGCGCCAGGGCCTGGCGGTGACCGGCGCGGTCAACCAGCATGGCGATGTGTTGCCCGTGGGCGGACTCAACGAAAAAATAGAAGGCTGGTTCCGCGTCTGCGAGCGCGCCGGGCTCGACGGCACCCAGGGCGTGCTGATCCCCGAACGCAACCGCCGCCACCTGATGCTCGACCGTGACATCGTCGACGCCGTGGCCCGCGGCCTGTTCCGTGTGCATGCCGTGGCGCACGTGCGCGAAGGCATCGAACTGCTTACCGGCCAGCCTGCGGGGCTGGCCGACGACGTTGAGGCCTTTGCCGAGGGCAGCGTGTGGGCGCGCGCGCAGCAGACCCTGCTGGACTATCGGCGCGCATGCTTGCGGGCGGGGCGCGGCGCCTTCGGGCGCAGTGGTCGAGGGCCTCGCGGGCATTGATGCCATGCACGGTCATCGCGTTTAAGCTTGCGGCATGAGAAAACAGATCCCCGACACCCCTGCGCCAGCGCCTGCCAAGCCGCGTCGCCTGGAAGGCCACCCCTCGCACGAAATCCGCATCATCGGTGGGTTGTGGAAGCGCACCCGGCTCAAGGTGGCCGACCGGCCCGGTTTGCGGCCCACCCCCGACCGCGTGCGCGAGACCCTGTTCAACTGGCTGGGTCAGGACCTGAGCGGCTGGCGCTGCCTGGACGCCTTTGCCGGCACCGGCGTGCTGGGCTTCGAGGCGGCTTCGCGCGGCGCGGCGCAGGTGCTGATGCTGGAGCAGGATGCCGCGCTGGTCACGCAGCTCTTGGCGCTCAAGACCCGGCTCGGCGCCACGGCGGTCCATGTCCAGCGCGGTGACGGGGTGATGGCGCTGAAGAAGGCCACGCCCGGCACGTTGGAGCTGATCTTCCTCGACCCGCCGTTCGACTCGGCGCTGTTTGAAAAGGCCCTCGCCGCTGCAGCGCATGCCGCATCGCTGGAAGGTTTCATCTACCTCGAAGCGCCCAGTGCCTGGACGGACGAAGCGCTGTTGCCGTTTGGACTGGGCCTGCGCCGCCACCTCAAGGCCGGCGCGGTGCACGCGCACCTGCTGGTGCGCCTGGCCTGATGCGTCACCTGCCGGTGCGCATCCCCTGATTTCGCATCTTTTGCTGCCCGCCGTATCATCCCGCCCAAACGAGGAGACTTCCCCATGACCAACAGCGTGCTTGCCGTCTACCCCGGCACCTTCGATCCCATGACCCTGGGCCATGAAGACGTGGTGCGCCGCGCCTGCCAGCTGTTTGACCGCGTGATCGTGGCGGTGGCGGCGGGTTATCACAAGAAGGCGCTGTTCAGCCTGGACGACCGCATCGAGATGGCGCGCGAGTCGGTGAAACGCTATCCGCAGGTTACGGTGGAGAGTTTCTCGGGGCTGGTGCGCGACTTCGTCGTCGCGCGGGGCGGCAAGGCCATGGTGCGGGGCCTGCGCGCCGTGACCGACTTCGATTACGAGTTCCAGCTTGCCGGCATGAACCGCGCCCTAATGCCCGATGTGGAGACGGTGTTCCTCACGCCGGGCGACAAGTTCCAGTTCATCAGCAGCACCTTCGTACGCGAGATCGCGCTGCTCGGCGGGGAGGTCAACAAGTTCGTTTCGCCGCATGTGCTGGAGCGCCTGCAGGAAAAGGCGCGTACCGGCGTCAAGCCCTGAAACGATGCAATTTCAGTAGCGGACTGTGATCTGTTGACGCTGGGTTGATGCCATTCTGACTGCGAAAACCTAGATTTCGGCGCCTTCCACGAGGAAGCGCACCCGCCGCAGGCCCTGCCACTCGTCGGCGTCCAGCCGGAAGGCCAGTTTCACCCGCGCGGGCAGCGGATCGGTGTGGCCGAACCAGATGCCGTCCACCGGCTGGCCCTGGTGCTTGAGCTTGAGCGAAAGGTGCTTCTCCCCGACCAAGCGTTGCGAGACCACTTCGACCTCTTCGCTGAAGGTGGGCGCCGCAAAGCCCTGGCCCCAGACCTCGCGCTGCAGTGTGTCCACCAGGTCGGTGCGGCGGTACTCGGGGGCCAGCGGGCCGTCGGTCTCGAGCCGGCGCGTCAATGTGGCAGAGTCCAGCCATTCGCGGGCGACCTGGCTCAGCGCGGTGTTGAACACCTCATACTGCTCCGCGTCAATGGTGCAACCCGCTGCCATGGCGTGGCCGCCGAAGCGCAGCAGCACGCCGGGATGGCGCTTGGCCACCAGGTCCAGCGCGTCGCGCAGGTGAAAGCCGGCGATCGAGCGGCCCGAGCCCTTGAGTTCGTGCTCCTTGCCCGGCGCGGCGCTCGCGGCAAACACGAAAGTCGGGCGGTGCAGCTTGTCTTTCAGCCGCGAAGCGACGATGCCGACCACCCCCTCGTGGAACCCGGGGTCGAACACGCACAGGGCCGGCGGCGCCTCGAAATCGCCATTCACGCCCTCGGCCAGCAGCGACTCGGCGATCAGGAAGGCCTGATCCCTCATGCCGCCCTCGATCTCGCGGCGTTCGCGGTTGATACCGTCCAGCAATCGCGCCAGCTCGTCAGCGCGGCCCGCGTCATCGGTCAGCAGGCATTCGATGCCCAGCGTCATGTCCGACAGGCGCCCGGCGGCGTTGATGCGCGGGCCCAGGGCGAAACCGAAGTCGAAGGTCGTGGCCCCATTCGCCTTGCGCGCAGCGGCGGTGAACAGCGCGGCCATGCCCGCTGGCAAGGCGCCGGCACGCACGCGCCTGAGGCCTTGCGCGACGAGGCGGCGGTTGTTGGCGTCGAGCTTGACCACGTCGGCCACGGTACCCAAAGCGACCAGAGGAAGCAGGGCGTCCAGCTTCGGTTGTGTGGCCGCGTCAAATATGCCGCGCTGACGAAGTTCCGAGCGCAGCGCCAGCAGCACGTAGAACATCACGCCGACGCCGGCGATGGACTTGCTCTCGAAGGTGCAGCCGGGCTGGTTCGGGTTGACGATGACATCGGCTGAAGGTAGCTCGGCCGCTGGCAGGTGGTGGTCGGTCACCAGCACCTGCAGGCCGAGCGCGCGCGCTTCGGCCACGCCTTCGATGCTGGCGATGCCGTTGTCCACGGTAATCAGCACGTCGGCGCCGCTGTCCTTGACGCGCTTCGCAATGGGCGGGGTCAGGCCGTAGCCATCGACCACGCGGTCAGGAACGATGTAGCCGACGTGTTTCGCGCCGAGTGCGCGCAGGCCGCGGATGCCGACGGCGCAGGCGGTGGCGCCGTCGCAGTCGTAGTCGGCCACGATGCAAAGTCTCTGGTCGGCGGCGATGGCATCGGCCAGCAGCACGGCGGCCTCAGCCGCACCTTTCAGGCCCGAGAGCGGCAGCAGGCGCGCGAGGCCGTCGTCCAGCTCGTCCCGGGTGCTGACCCCGCGCGCGGCAAACAGTCGCGCCAGCAAGGGGTGCACGCCGGCCTGCTCCAGCGCCCAGGCGGCGCGAGGAGGGATGTCGCGGACTTCAATTTTCATAGCAAACTCAGGCGCATCGACGCTGGCTTTGTGCCAAAAAACCTTGAAATTCCCTGAAAAAAGCCCTGTGGCGCGGCCTCGAAGGTCTGGAAGGCCCGTTCGCCGCACAGCGTGAGCCGGACGGGCTGGCCGCCCTGCACGGCTGTCAGCAGGGACTGGCACGGCCCGGCGTCCAGCTGCTGCCAGGCCTGCGCCCAGGCGGCCCAGTCCTGGCGCAACGCCGCGTCGCGCAGGTCGGTGGCCACCTTCGGCAACTCGGTGGGCGCCGGGGCATCGCCACCCAGCGCGCCGGCGCCGCTGACCCAGAACGAATTCACGGGTGTCAGGCCATGTTCGGCGCGCTCGTCGTTCACCGGGTGGGTGTAAAGCAGCATCTGCATCTCGCTTTGCAGGCGGTGCAACGTGCGCGCCTGGGGCGACTCGGGCATCCAGGCCGCAACGTCGCGGCCACTGACGCGGTCGACCGATGCCGTGGTCAGTTCGCGAAAAAGCTCGCCGCGCGCCAGCCAGCGGCCGGGCGCATCGAAGCGCAGGTCAAGGCCGTCTTCGGCGAAAAAAGGCGCCATCGCCGCCAACAACGTGCGCGAGTGATCCTCGGCGAGGTTCAGTGCCGACGGGTCTTGCATCAGCATCTGGTCCATACCGACTTTCCAGTGGCACGGTGAGATCCAGGCCCAGGCGTCCATTCCGGGTGCTCCGCCGCCCTGGCGCAGCTGGTGCGCCGCCCACGGCGTGCGGCCGGGCCCGGCGTCCAGACCCAGGATGCGGGCAAGCGCCCGCTCGTGGGGCGGCTCGGGGGCCATTTCGTCAACGCTTTCTGCGGGGGTCGCCTGCAGCCGGTCCAGCAGGGCCTGCAAACGGGGCAGGCGCAGCGCGGCCAGCGCGTCCCGGGCGGCAGGTGCGCTGCCCGCCGCAAAGGGAATCAACAGGTGAATGGGGTCGGCCATGGGCGGTATTGTCCGGGATGGCCGGCCCGGACCGGCGCCAATGCCACAATCTCCCCCTGTTTCCATTCCCGATCGGCCCATGCAAATTCCCTATGAACTGATTCTCGGCTGGCGCTACACCCGTGCCGGGCGCGCGACCCGGCGCAATGGTTTCATTTCCTTCATTTCGGGCGTCTCCATGCTGGGCATTGCATTGGGCGTGGCCGCGCTCATCATCGTCCTGTCGGTGATGAACGGCTTCCAGAGAGAAGTCCGCGACCGCATGCTGGGCGTGGTGTCGCATATCGAGATCTATGCGCAGGGCGGTGCCGCCTTGCCGGACCTGGAGAAGACGCTGGCCGAAGTCCGTGCCAACCCGAACGTGGTGGCCGCCGCGCCTTTCATCGCCACGCAAGCCCTGCTGGCGCGCGGCGAGGACATGAAGGGCACGCTGGTGCGCGGCATCGACCCGGTGCTGGAGCCCGGCGTGACCGATCTCGCGGTGGAGCTGAAAAGCACCGGCCTGGCGCGCCTGGTGCCCGGCGGCTTTGGCGTGGTGCTGGGGATCGACCTGGCGCGCAGCCTGGGCGTGCGGGTGGGCGATCCGGTCACGCTGATCGCCCCGAGCGGCCAGGTGACGCCGGCCGGCGTGGTGCCCCGCCTCAAGCAGATGACCGTGGTCGGCACCTTCAACTCGGGCCACTACGAGTACGACTCGGCGCTGGTGATGATGCACCAGGACGATGCCGCAAAGATCTTCCGGCTCGAAGGCCCCAGCGGCGTGCGCCTGAAGCTGCGCGACCTGCACCAGGCGCGCGCGGTGGCCGACCAGCTGGCGGCAAGCCTGTCGGGCGACCTGCTGATCCGCGACTGGACGCGCCAGAACCGCACCTGGTTTGCCGCCGTGCAGCTTGAAAAACGCATGATGTTCATCATCCTGACGCTGATCGTGGCCGTGGCCGCGTTCAACCTCGTCAGCACGCTGGTCATGACGGTGACCGACAAGCGCGCCGACATCGCCATCTTGCGCACGCTGGGGGCCAGCCCGCAAAGCATCATGGGCATCTTCGTGGTGCAGGGCGCGATGGTCGGCGTGATCGGCACGCTGGCCGGCCTGCTGCTCGGTCTGGGCGTGGCCTTCAACATCGACGTGATCGTGCCGGCGCTCGAGAACCTGCTGCACGCCAGTTTCCTGCCCAAGGAGATTTACCTCATCAACCACATGCCGAGCGACCCGCAGCGCAGCGACATCATGCCGATTGCCATCATCTCGCTGGTGCTGGCCTTCCTGGCCACGATCTACCCCAGCTGGCGCGCCAGCCGCGTGAACCCGGCGGAGGCACTGCGTTATGAGTGATGTTTGCCCCCACGGTCGCCCACTTCGTGTGGCTTCCTGCCCCCCGAGGGGGCCGCGTTTCGCCTTGGGGCGGCCCGGCGGCGAAACCCCTTTTCTCGTTGTGAGTGTGTGATGAAGCAACCCGTTCTACAAGCCGAGGGCCTGACCAAGCGCTTCACCGAAGGGCGCCTCGACGTGACCGTGCTGCAGGGGGTGGACCTGCAGGTGCATGCCGGCGAGACGCTCGCGATCGTCGGCGCGTCGGGCTCGGGCAAGAGCACGCTGCTGCACCTGCTGGGCGGGCTCGATGCGCCCACCAGCGGGCGGGTTCAGCTTCAGGGCCAGGACCTCTCGACCCTGTCGCCGGCGCTGCAGGGCGCGCTGCGCAACCGGCACCTGGGTTTTGTCTACCAGTTCCACCACCTGCTGCCCGAGTTCAGCGCGCTGGACAACGTGGCCATGCCGTTGTGGATTCGCCGGGATTCGCGGGCGAAGGCCGCGCAGGTGGCCGAAAAAATGCTGGCGCGGGTGGGGTTGAAGGACCGTATCCATCACCGCCCGGCCGAGTTGTCGGGCGGCGAGCGCCAGCGCGTCGCCATCGCGCGCGCCCTGGTCACGCAGCCGGCCTGCGTGCTGGCCGACGAGCCCACCGGCAACCTGGACCGCGTCACGGCCGACGGCGTGTTCGAGCTGATGCTGGAGCTTGCCCGCGAACACGGCATGGCCTTTGTGGTCGTGACCCACGACGAGACGCTGGCCGCGCGCTGTGGCCGGCAATTGCGCCTGGTGCTGGGCAAGCTGTCTGAAGCCCGGGCGCTGGAGGCACACTCATGAAGCTCCCGAAGTTCCGCATGGCCGAGAAGTCGCTGTTTGCGATCCTGCTGCGCTCGCCGTGGTGGATCAGCCTGGCGCTGGCCGGCGCCATCGCGCTGATTTCCAGATTCGCCCTGCCGGCGGAGATGTTCTGGTTCGGCGCCATGGGCGGCTTCCCTTTCCTGGTGATCGCCGTCATGGCCGCGCGAAGGCAGATGAACGAGCCCAGTGCGGCGCGCGTGCAGCAGACGCTGCAGGCCGCAGGCGCCCTGTCCTGGCGGGATTTCTCGGCGGCGCTGGAAGATGCCTGGCTCAAGGAGGGCTACACCGTGAACCGGCGCCACGGGCGCGAGTCGGGCGGCGCGGACTTCGCGATCCACAAGGCTGGCGCGACCACGCTGGTCAGCGGCAAGCGCTGGAAGGCCGCCAGCCTGGGGGTGGAGCCACTGCGCGAGTTGCACGCGGCCATCGGGCAGGCCGAGGCCCGCGACGGTGTTTTCGTCGCGCTAGGCGATGTGACGCCACAGGCCGCAAAATTCGCCAGGGAGAACAGCATCCGCGTCCTGCAGGCGCCGGAACTGGTGAAGCTGTTGCGCAACACCCGGCTGGACATCGCCTCCCGCGCCTGAGCGACCGCCGGACCGCTTGCTGTCGTTGCGCCCGCATCGCGCCGTCCGGGTTAGCGCGCGCCTGGCGGTGGCTTCACAACGCGCTTTGGCGGGATTCCGAGGGCCGCCCTGGCCAGTTCATCGGCCTCGCCGTTGCGGTGGCGCGGTATCCATTGCAGCTTTGCGTGGTCGAATGTTTTCAGCAGTGCGCGGGTCTCGTCGAACAGCGAGGCCAGGCGTGCGATCGGCTTCGTCATCCCGTCGCCGAGTTGCTCCACCACGACGCTGTTGTCGCAATAGGCGAGCAGCACTGTCGCGCCGCGGATCCGCAGCTCGCGAAGGGCCGCCTGCAGGGCCTTCAGCTCGGCTTCGTTGTTGCAGCCCTTCGAGTGGGTCGCCTGCGAGAGGGTGTGACGGGTGCCGTTGGGTTCGATGATCACCGCGCCGATACCCATGCGGCCAGGGTTCGGCATCGCGCTGCCGTCGCAATAGACGACCCAGCAAGGGACGCTCGAAGAATCAGGATCAGTCATGGTGCAGGCAACCCGAAAAACGGCCTCGCAGTTTTCGCCGGCTTCGACTTGCTACCTGCTCAACGCCGGAACACGGATGTCGGTCAGCTTCCAGTCGGCAAAGCCACTTCGCTGGAAAACCAGCACGAGCCGGTCCTCGGGCTTCTCCTGCGGATTGGCCGGGTCGACGGCCTGTGCGACCAGCTGATCGACGTCGATTCTCTCGTAGGTCCAGTGGCGCTGATGGGGCCTGGAACCGGAACCGGAGACTTCATCGGTCTTTTCGCCGGCTTGCGGCAAAGGTTTGCCGGGTGCCGCGGATTTAGGACCCAGGTAGCCCGCCTGCATCGCCCGCATCACGACTTTTGGGCGCACCAGCGCGTCCACCAGCGGACGCAACAGCGCGATGCCCAGGATGGATGCGGAGTCTGCCAGACCGCCTGCAGCGTCCCCGGCCTTGCCCGCCCCGACACCGATCTTTTCGGCAATCTGTGCCGTCAGACTCTCGCGAAGCAGGGCGTAGTCCACATGCTGGCTGAAAGCCTCCGCATCCCCGGCCTGGACTGCGGCCTGCATCTGCCGGATGACGATGAAGGGCGACCAATACCAATAGCCCGCCAGGGCGAACACGACGACGATGGCGACTGCGGCCGAGACAGCCCTCAGGGTTCTTGATGCCAAATCTGCTCCTGATCAGGTCGGGCCCGGCAAGCGGGGCAGGTTTTCAAACGCGGTCTGCAGGGGCACGGTCCGATCCGGCGCCGGCGAGCCCAGACCCGGACTT
>Ga0209254_10000916_pt1 | contig 25903 bp, 24 predicted proteins | sample FrelakmetDIP11DI_FD_187148 | JGI IMG/M metagenome (GOLD analysis project Ga0209254, IMG submission 187148) | Freshwater lake sediment microbial communities from the University of Notre Dame, USA, for methane emissions studies - DIP11 DI (SPAdes)... | ecosystem: Environmental > Aquatic >...
TACACACAGCAGTTGTTAAATGCAATTCCAGGCCGAAAAGCGGCTTAGGCTTATAAATTTTAAAGTGTTAGAAAGAAAGTTATGGCATACGATTTAGAAGAGCAAGAGCAGTTAGACGAGTTTAAAGCTTGGTGGAAAAAAAATGGCAGCATGGTTACCAATTTGTTATTGGCAGTCTTGGTAGCCTATTCTGCTTGGCAGGGCTATCATTGGTTTCAAAATAAAAAAGCAGTGGAAGCTTCCGGTTTATATCAGGCATTAGCAGTAACAGATTTAGCGAAAACTGCTGAAATCAAGGTGCAGTCTGCCAAATTAATGGAAGATTTTTCAGGCACGCCATATGCGGGTCGTGCTGCCGTATTGGCAGCAAAAGCCAATTTCGCGGCTAATGACAGTAAAAGTGCAAAATCGCAGCTTGAATGGGCCATCAAGAATGCTAAGGAAAGTGCTGTTCAAGCAATTGCTGGTTTGCAATTGGCAGGTATTTTGTTTGAAGAAAAAAATTATGACGAAGCGCAAAAAGTACTTGCAGCGATTAATGATAAAGGTTTCGACGGATTAAAAGCAAACTTGCAGGGTGATGTATTGTTGGCACAGGGTAAAAATGCAGAAGCCAAAAAGGCATATCAGACTGCATTAGAAAACTTGGATAGTCAGGGAAAAGTGCATCAATATACACAACAAAAACTCGAATCGCTTGGTGTTTGATTTAAGTTTCGATACGAATTAATAACAGGCAGTCATGATCTTTTTAAAACAATTTAGATATTTCTTAATCTTCGGTTTATTAACCCTCGCAGGATGCAGCACGCTAACTGAACTAAGAACAGACCTTGCGGATAAGGTTTTCGGTCGCGAACCGCCCAACCCACCCGCAATACTTGAAGATATCAAAGCAACTTATACAGCAAAAATTGACTGGTCCAGCAATGCTGGGAAGACTGAAAGATACGATTACACCCCCGCATTGGATTCGACCGCTGTGTATGCTACTAACGCAGTGGGCGAGATTATCAAATTTGATATTAGTAATGGACGCCAATTATGGCGTGTGAATATTGGTGAACCTGTTAGTGGTGGTATTGGAGTTGGTGCCGGTATTTTATTGGTAGGCACGAATAAAGGTAATGTCCATGCATATGACATCGCGGGAAAATTACTTTGGAAAGCCAAGGTTTCCAGCGAGATTTTGAGCGTGCCTCGCTATTTTGAGGGGATAGCGATTGTGCGTACCGGCGATAATCACATCTTTGGCCTGGATGCCACCGACGGAAGTCGCAAATGGGTATATGAGCGCATCAGTCCAGCGTTGACTTTAAGAAGCAGTGTCGGCATTGTGGTGGATGGTGGTGCGGTATATGCAGGTTTCGCAGGTGGTAAATTAGTTGCGATTCGCGCAGATAACGGTAAATTGTTATGGGAAGCCACGGTTGCGCAACCTAAGGGTGTGACCGAGATTGAGCGCATTGCTGATATTACCAGTTTACCCGTCGTTGATGGGCCTTTGGTGTACGCAGTAGCGTATCAAGGAAAAATAGCCGCAGTAGATCGTATGAGCGGCAGAGTCTTATGGAATCGCGATATTTCTAGCTACAGCGGCTTAAATGCAGAAGATGCCAAAATATTTGTATCGCATACACTGGGTGCTGTGTATTCTCTCGATTACACCACTGGTAAAACCTTCTGGCGTCAAGGTGCGCTGGCAAATCGCCGCTTAACCGCGCCACTGCCGATGGGTGGGGTAATTGCTGTAGGCGACTTAGAGGGTTATGTCCACTTTTTAACCCGTGATGAAGGTAAATTTGCCGCCCGCATTAAATTAGATAGCAACGCTGTTATGTCGCTCGTCCCCGGTGCCACTTCAACACAACTTATCGCCGAAACACGTGACGGTGGCTTGTATGCTATCAGCGTTGCAGAAAATAATCTCAAACCAGTGCAAGTGCCAGAAGCAAGGCCAGTAAATGCTCCGGCAGAAATTTCGGCTGAACCCGCATCACCCGATTCAGGGGCAACTGGAACAGAACGCAGTATTCTGTTCAATAATGATTCAATTTTGTTGCCCGACCAAGATTCAGGTCAACAGCCCGATAACAGCAGCGCGCCAGGCATCACGCTACCCAATACGGGGCCTTAACTACTCATTATGTTGCCTACTATCGTGCTCGTTGGCCGACCCAACGTCGGAAAGTCCACTTTATTTAATCGCCTGACCAAAAGCCGTGATGCGCTGGTGGCAGATTTGCCTGGGCTAACACGCGACAGACACTATGGACGCGGTATTGGCGCAAGTAAGCCGTATTTGGTGATTGATACCGGCGGCTTTGAGCCAACTGCAGAAAGTGGCATTTTAAAAGAAATGGCACGCCAGACATTGTTGGCGATTGATGAAGCGGATGTGGTCATTTTCTTGGTCGATGGTCGTGCAGGGATTACGCCGCAAGAATATATTATCGCTGATAAACTGCGTAAGGCGCAGCGCCCTGTATTGCTTGCGGTGAATAAAACGGAAGGCATGCAAAAGGCGATTGTGTCAGCTGACTTTCATGAGCTAGGTCTTGGCGAGCCTTTGTCTATTTCTTCTGCACATGGCGAAGGTGTGAAAGATTTAATTGAACTTGCTTTGGAGAATTTCCCTGAACCGCAAGAAGATGAGGCTATTCAGAATCGTAACAAGGTGCCAAGAGTGGCGATTGTCGGGCGGCCTAACGTAGGTAAGTCGACATTGGTGAATGCTTTGTTAGGTGAGGAACGTGTGATTGCATTTGACGAACCTGGAACCACGCGTGACTCTATTGAAATTGATCTGGAAAAAAATGGCAAACATTATGTGATTATCGACACGGCAGGTGTGCGCAAGCGTGGCAAAGTGTTTGAATCTATTGAAAAATTCTCTGTAGTGAAAACCATGCAGGCGATTGAAGATGCGAATGTGGCGATCCTGGTAGTGGATGCACAAGAGGGTATCACTGAACAGGATGCCCACGTGGCCGCGTATATATTGGATGCCGGGCGTGCTTTGGTGGTGGCCATTAATAAATGGGATGGCTTGAAAGAAGATGAGCGCGATTGGATTAAACGTGAAATTGACCGCAAGCTTCAGTTTCTAGATTTTGCTAAATTTCACTATATTTCTGCACTTCGCAAAAAAGGCTTGCCCGAATTATTTGCTTCGGTAGATGGTGCATTTAAAGCTGCATTTGCCAAACTGGCCACACCTCAACTCACTCGCGTGCTGATTGATGCTATAGCGCAACACCAGCCTCCGGTCAGCAAGGGCATCCGCCCCAAATTGCGCTATGCACATCAGGGCGGCATGAATCCTCCGATAGTCGTAATCCATGGCAATCATGTGGATGGTGTAAAAGACAGTTACAAACGTTTTTTAGAAGGTGTTTTCCGTAAGGCTTTTCAGCTGACCGGTACGCCATTGCGTGTACAGTTTAAGCAGGGTGATAACCCTTTTGCTGAACCAGATAAACGCAAATCAGGGGAAGGTATTGTGAGTATGCGCCGCCGTAAAACCGCGCAGCGTGCTGAATTGAAGGCAAAGAAGGAAGCGGAAGATAAGGGCAGACGCGCTAAAAAACACTGATTTTCTTGTGTTTTGATATTCAGCAAGCATTATTTATCTTGAAGTTTGTTTTCCTTTGGCAGCTCATAGGGATCTGCAACATAAGCTGGGCCTTTCATGATCATGACCAGGATGCACCCAATTGCAACCACGCCCACTAAAAACCAATAGCTAAACAGAATGCCAAAACATTGGTAGATGATTTTTTGCTGTTCTGGCGTCAGTACAGCATTGTTAAAATATAGATCTATTATTATGCCACCAGGAATTGCCGTCCCAATTGCGAAGATAAGCGGTATTTTTTTAAATAAAACCCATTCAAATCCTGACGGTGATCTGATGAATCCTGGCAGTTTATTCAAGTAGCTCATGGTAGGTAGCAGATGACAGTTAAGTTTTTAGTACAGGCTTTCCCAGAATTTCCACCACACGCGTTCATCCTCGACGACTTTGCCGGTAATCATTGGATTTTGTGGATAATTGGTTTTAAGTACTCGTAAGGTATCTTCTTTTAAATCTGTCAAATCCATATAGTCATAAGCACTGATGCTAATGACAAGCGCCTCTTCTACAGAAATAGAGTTCGGATAATATTCCAGCACATATTTGGCGCGGTTAAGCGCTGCCAGGTAAGCTTGGCGCTTCATGTAATAACGCGCAACATGCATTTCGTGTTGAGAAAGCGTGTTTACCAGATATACCATGCGTTGTGTGGCATCTTTATAATAGCGGCTTTTCGGGTAGCGTTCTGTCAGTTCTTTAAATGCAGCGAATGACACTTTAAGCGCTTTCGGATCACGGTCGCTAATTTCCTGTGCGGTGTATTTTTCTATAATCCCGCGCTCGTTAAAACTTGCAAGGCCTTTTAAGTAATAAGCGTAATCAACATTCGGATGATTGGGGTGTAATTTTATGAAGCGATCCGTCGCGGCCACGCAAGAAACAGGATCACCTTTTTTGTAATAAGCGTAGGCAATTTCAAGCTGCGCCTGGGTTGCATATTTACCGTGCGGAAAGCGTGACTCCAATTTTTGAAAATAGACAATGGCCTTATCATAGTCTTTGTCTATCATTTTGGCTTCGCCTTCTTGGTAGATTCGATCGGCTTGCCAGCCTTTTGTGTCATCCAATTCGGTAGGGTCACCGAAAATAGCACATGCCTGCATAAATAAAGCTAAAAGCCCGATGGATAAAAGCGGTAAAATACGTTTCACGATATATTTCAAAATGAAAACCTGCAAATAAATTTGTTTCATTATAACTGATGCCAAAGAAAAAACCGATGCAAACAAAGACAGATATTACGCTCAACATTCCCATGGATTTGGGTGGCGAAAGATTGGACATTGCATTGCAGAAAATGTTACCGCAGCATTCACGCAGCCGCTTGCAAGCTTGGATAAAAGCGGGTTTGGTGACGCTTAACAATCAGGCTGTCACTGCAAAAACCAAGGTCTGGGGCGGGGAGCAGGTCAATGTTGTGCCAGAGGTTAATCCTCAAGAACAAGCGTTTTTGCCAGAAAACATTCCGCTGGATATTGTTTACGAAGATGACGAATTGCTCGTTATCAATAAACCTGCTGGTCTGGTGGTGCATCCAGCAGCAGGTAATTGGAGCGGCACGTTGCTGAATGCTTTGCTTTATCATGCGCCGCAGTTAGCTGAGATTCCACGCTGCGGTATTGTGCACCGACTGGACAAGGACACCAGCGGCTTGCTGGTAGTCGCAAAAACACTCGAAGCGCAAACCAGCCTGGTACGCCAGCTGCAGGCGCGTACGGTGAAACGTGAATATCGCGCGATTGTCTGGGGACAAATCTGGCGCAATGGCACAATCAACCAGCCGATAGGTCGCCATCCTCATGCGCGCACCAAGATGGCGGTCACCCGCACGGGCAAGCCTGCAGTGACGCATTATGAAGTGCTGGAACGTTTTGGCGTGCATACTTATTTACGTTGTATTCTTGAAACTGGCCGTACTCATCAGATTCGAGTGCATTTACAGTTTTTGAAGGCGCCAATACTGGGTGACCCTGTCTATGGCATAGGTAATATTATTCCTCATAAACTCATGACAAAAACCTTGAAAGATGCGGTTTCTGGGTTTAAGCGACAGGCACTGCATGCGATTAAACTAGGATTGATTCATCCTAAGACTAACCAACCGATGGAATGGCAAATTGAACTTGCAGATGACATGAAGGCCTTGCTTGAAGCGATGCGCCATGAAGATGCGCCAATAGATGAGCCTTTTGATTTTGCCTATGAAGAGACTGATTATTATGAAGGTGAAGATGACGATTTTGAAGACGACGGGGACGATGTTTTAAACGATGAAGAATAGTGACTTCATTGTTCCAGATTGGCCTGCACCTTCCAATGTGCATGCTTTGCAGACAATGCGCACCGGTGGTGTTAGCCTTGCACCTTATAACACGCTGAACCTTGGCGCCCATGTAGGTGATGCTTCACTCAATGTTGCAGCAAACCGCCAACGGTTAGCCTCTTTTGTGCCTAGCGAGCCAGTATGGCTGAATCAGGTACATGGTACGCTGACGATAGATGCGGAGAAGGTGGATTGCGCGCCACCGGATGCCGATGCCAGCTACACCCGACAACGCAATGTCGTCTGCACAACCATGACGGCAGATTGCCTGCCCTTACTTTTCTGTAATCAGGCAGGTACAGAAGTCGCAGCTGTGCACGCCGGCTGGAAAGGCTTGCTGGATGGAGTGATTGAATCTGCACTGGATAAAATGCTGTCCGTACCTAGTGAGATTTTGGTCTGGCTTGGGCCCGCGATTGGCCCGCAGGCATTTGAGGTCGGTAGTGAAGTACGCGATGCTTTTATCAAAAAACTGCCACAGGCAGAAGCTGCGTTTAAACCACATGGTGAAAAATGGTTGGGAGATATTTTCATGTTAGCCAAGCAGCGCCTTGCCGAGCGCGGCGTGACGCGAGTCTATGGCGGCGGAATTTGTACTTACAGCAACCCAGAGCAGTTCTTCTCGTTCCGGCGGGACAATATCACCGGGCGTATGGCGACGCTGATCTGGTTAGCATAGTTTATAATGCTACAACTTTTTTCTGTATTGATTCATGACTATCCCTGACTTTTCTGCATTACTCTGGATTGTATTATTCAGCCTCGTCGGCGGTATTTTAAGCGTGGCAGGAGCCGCATTGGTGGCTTTGAACGCACGTGCCACGGCTATCCCCATGCTAATCAGCTATGCGATTGGTGCGATGCTTGGCGCTGTGTTTTTAGAGATATTGCCAGAAGCGATAAAAGTTGCCAGCAATGTACAATACATGACCGGAACAGTGCTGTTCGGTATTTTGTTATTTTTTACACTTGAAAAACTGGTGATATGGCGGCATTGCCATGGTGACCATTGCGAGGTGCACGCCATTCATACCGAGGAAGACTGTCCGGAAACGCATCCTCACACTACCAAATATAAGCAGGTCAGCACTAAGCAGCCTTTAATGAACTTGCATGCTGCAAGTCATCATGCGCATTCTCATGCACATGATCATGGCCGCAGTGGCATGATGGTGATGATTGGCGATACATTCCACAATTTTGTCGATGGCATTTTGATTGCTTCTGCTTTTATGGTGGATGTAAAAGTCGGTATCGTGACAGCGATTGCGATTATTGCGCATGAGATTCCGCAAGAAGTCGGCGATTTCTTAATCCTGCTGCATTCAGGCTACAGCAAAAAACAGGCATTTGCGTTCAATTTGGTTTCCAGTTTTGCCACAGTTGTGGGTGGCGCCATTGCATATTTTGCTCTAAGTCAAGTGCAAGGCTGGATTCCGACTATTTTGGGCTTGGCCGCCGCCAGCATGCTCTATGTGGCAGTAGCCGATTTAATCCCCAGTTTGCATAAGCGCACCGAACTTCACGCGACCATTTCACAATTAGTGCTCATTGCCTGCGGCGTGAGTTCGATTTGGCTTGCTGGCTATTTCTTAGAGTAAAAGTTTTTAGAGTAATTAATATAAATGAAAACATCCACACCAAAAGTTGGTTTCGTATCCCTCGGCTGCCCCAAGGCAGGCTCGGATGCCGAGCGCATTCTCACACAGTTACGTGCTGAAGGCTACGAAATCAGTTCAACTTATGAAGATTCCGATTTGGTTGTTGTCAACACCTGCGGCTTTATCGATAGCGCGGTTGAAGAATCGCTGGATGCGATTGGAGAAGCGATTAATAAGAACGGCAAGGTGATTGTTACTGGTTGCCTAGGTGCAAAAAAAGGCGTGGTAGAAGCAGCACACCCAAGCGTATTGGCGGTGACAGGCCCGCATGCGCTGGAAGAAGTGATGACGGCTGTACATTCCAATCTGCCCAAATTGCATGATCCTTATACTGATTTAGTGCCGCCTCAGGGTGTTCGTTTAACGCCAAGTCACTATGCCTATTTAAAAATCTCAGAAGGCTGCAATCACCGTTGCAGCTTCTGCATCATTCCCAGCCTGCGTGGCGATTTAGTCAGCCGCCCGATAGGCGAGGTGATGTACGAAGCGGAAAACCTCGTTAATGCAGGGGTAAGTGAGATTTTAGTCATCTCGCAAGATACCTCAGCGTATGGCGTGGATGTGAAGTATAGAAGCGGCTTCTGGAATGGCCGCCCGATCAGAACGCGCATGACGGAACTCACCAAAGCGTTGAGCGAGTTAGGTGTGTGGGTGCGTTTGCATTATGTGTATCCATATCCGCATGTGGATGAAGTCATTCCTCTGATGGCAGATGGCTTGATTTTGCCGTATCTGGATGTGCCGTTTCAGCATGCCAGCCCGCGAATTCTCAAGGCCATGAAACGCCCCGCGAGCAGCGAGAACAATCTTGCGCGCATCAAGGCATGGCGCGAAATCTGTCCGGATATTACGATTAGAAGTACCTTTATCGCCGGCTTTCCGGGCGAGACGGAAGATGATTTCCAGCAACTGCTCGATTTCTTGGAAGAAGCGCAGCTCGATAGAGTCGGCTGTTTTGCCTATTCTGCCGTGGATGGTGCAAAAGCCAATGATCTGCCAGACCAGGTGCCGGAAGAAGTGAAGCAGGAACGCCTAAGCCGCTTTATGGCGGTGCAGGAGCGTATCAGTGCGGCCAAACTGCATGCCAAAATCGGCAGTATCCAGACCGTGCTGGTGGATGAGATTGTGCAAGATGCGGAAGGCAATATCGAGGCGGTTGGCCGCACCAAAGCCGATGCGCCGGAGATTGACGGTGTGGTGTATCTGGAAGATGCCGAGGGCTTAACACCGGGCGATTTTGTTGAGGTGGAGATTTATAGTGCGGATGGGCATGATTTGAGGGGCGGGCCACCGAGGGGTTAGGGTATGAATAAAAAGCTTTTAATCATTATCCCCGTCATTCTTTTTAGCGTTAGCATTTTCTTACTTATCTCTGGTAATCGGGTTTTGTTGTCAGAAACAAAAGTGGAACCAGGCCAGAACTATGTGCTGTCAGAGTGGGGTAACCTCGGTGAGGCAGAGCAGACTAGTCTTGTTTGTAAATACTTCACTGGGAGGTCTGTTAAAATTTCTGTCTACTGGTACTCACCAAACAATATCCTTGGTAAAGACCAATGCCCATTCATTATTGATGAGCAGAGTAGGGAGCAATAACTGAAAGGCGCAGACCCAAATGTAAGGCTTCTTTTCGCCTTTGGTGAGTTACTTTACTTTTGCTGGCTCAAAAGAAAGAAACCAAAGAAAAGGCTACCCCGCTGCCGCTTGTTTCCTTCGGCCTTAGCACCGCATTTGGACGGCTTCGGAACTCGGATTTTCAATCCTCAAACAGTCCTCGTCACCTAGCATCTGACGCTCAAGCCTTAGGGTGGCAAGGGGATTAAAAGTCAACACCATGCGAATGCGGTGAAAATCAATGCTCTGGAAGCAGCGTGGATATTGCCATGCAGAGCATCTGTTTATAGACTATGTGAGCTACTTTTCGTTTAGCGCGTCGTAGCTTTTCTGTGCGCTAAGCACAGCTTCAATATTAGCCTCCGACCATGTTTTAATCGCGTAGAGCATGTCTTTAAGCGTGTGCCCAAGTTGGGTGAGGGCATATTCTACCTTTGGCGGTACGGTGGCATGCACTGTTCGGCTTACAAGTCCATCACGTTCTAGATTGCGCAAGGTCTGCGTGAGCATTTTTTGTGAAATGCCATCTATCTCACGTTGTAAATGGCTAAATCGTTTAGTGCCGTCCTGCAACAGAATTACCACCAGCACTGTCCATTTATCTGCGATTCTATTGAGTACCAGACGCGTCGGGCAGATTGCGCTAAATGCGCAGGCATTGGTTTTTTCTTCGATTGCTTCCTGGATTTGTTCGTTAGTATCCATAAAGTACCTATATGATAATTAAGTGCCTACTTACTTTTAGTAACTATAGTTGATATGATGCACTAAATCAATTAAACGTAAAAGGAAATTACATGCCAAAGGTAGCGGTGGTGTATCACAGTGGTTATGGGCACACAGCAAAACAGGCTGAAGCGGTTGCAGCAGGTGCAAGGGCTGAGTTGATTGCGATTGATGCCAACGGCGATATCACGGAAGCGGATTGGGTCAAGCTGGATGCGGCAAAGGCGATTATCTTTGGCTCCCCGACTTATATGGGTAGCGTGAGCTGGCAGTTTAAAAAGTTTGCTGATGCAAGCTCAAAAGCCTGGTTTACACAAAAATGGAAAAACAAGATTTTTGCGGGATTTACTAATTCTGCCACCATGAATGGTGATAAATTTTCTACGATTCAATATTTTGTCACACTTGCCATGCAACATTCCGGTATGTGGGTGGGCACAGGTTTAATGCCTGCTAACAGCAAAGCGGCTAAGCATGGTGATGTGAATTATGTAGGCGGATTTACTGGCGCATTAATGACTACGCCGAGCGATGCTTCGCCGGATGAGGCGATTAAGGGTGATTTGGAAACGGCCAGATTGCTGGGTGTGCGTGTGGCGGAGTTTGCAGCTAAGGCTTAATTCGTAAATAAATCGGGTAATACCGGGGCAGGGCGTTCGCTATCGGCACGTTCTTCTAAAAAGTCTAAAGTATAAGGGCAGCGTATAGGTTTTTTAGCCACTTTTTTCTTTTTAGCGCCCGTGATTTCAATATTAATGTAGGGTGTTTGGCTAATTCGTACGTACCCGGAGGACACTAACTTTTGTGCGGTGGTTTCAAACAGGCTGAGTGGATTGTCAATATTTTGCAGTGTGATAGCGGCTTTAGTGACTTTAAGCACGTTGTACATCACAAATTTGCTGGATGTTTGTTTTCCGTAGATTTCGCCAGTTAGAATCATTTTGCCCGCCATTGCTTTAAAACTGTCATTATTAACAATAACTGTCAGGTGTATAATGCATTAACACTTTAAATAACGCAAGTATCTTATTGTCTTAATTGGTATTTTAAGATTAATTAAGTAAGTTTTGCATATTTTGGATAATTTTATGAACGCACGATTGATAATAATAAGCTTTCTGTTAACCATTCTCGTTACAGCATGCGATAAAAAAGAGGTCTCCGCACCACCGAATGGCATGGCGATGCCTGCAATGCCTGTGAGTGTGATCGCTGTGCAGCCAACATCTGTGCCGATGAGTGTAGAAGCTGTTGCGCAAACCGAGGGTGCAAGCGAAGTTGAAATTCGCCCACGCGTAGGCGGTATCATCTTGAAAAAGATGTTTGAAGAAGGCCAGCCAGTAAAGGCTGGGCAGGTGATGTTCCAGATTGACCCGGTGCCTTATCAAATCGCGCTGTCGCAAGCCAAAGCACAAGCTGCCGGGCAAGGTGTGCGCATCACACAAACCTCACGTGAATCTAACCGATTAAAAGAGTTGTTAGCCACACAATCTATCAGCCAGCGCGAATACGACAATGCCACTTCGGATGTCAGTATTTCACAGGCTGACATGATGCAGGCACAGGCAAATGTTAAAGAAGCCGAACTGAATCTTTCTTATACCAACGTCACGGCGCCGGTGTCTGGAATAGCCGGGCGTTTTCAGTATTCCGAAGGCGCGCTGGTAGCGGCTAATACCAGTTTGCTGACGACGATTATTCAAGTGTCACCGATTTGGGTACGTTTCAGTTTGTCTGAAAGTGAGTTGCAAAGTTTGGGGGGCCATATTAACGCCAAGCATGTGAGTGAGGTGAGCTTGATCTTGCCCGATGGCAGTGAGTATGCAAAAAAAGGTAAATTGAATTTTACGGCCAATCAGATCAACCCCAGTCTCGGTACCCAAGAATTGCGCGCTACATTTGATAATCCCGATAAACGTCTGCTTCCAGGCCAGTTTGTGCGTGCCCGCGTTACAACTGGCACACGTGAAGGTGTGTTTCTGGTGCCGCAAACTGCAGTGCTTACAGGCGAGCAAGGCAAATTTTTGTATGTTGCGAACGAGAAAAATGAAGCGACGATTCGGCCTGTAGTGGTGGGTGAATGGAAGGGTAAAGATTGGATTGTTTTGGAAGGCTTAAAGGCGAATGATAAGGTGATTGTGGATAATTTAATCAAATTGCGCCCGAATGCACCTGTTGCACCGCATGCTTTGGGAGCCGCTCCCAGCTTGCCTCCTGAAGCACCTACTAAATAGCAAAGAATAATCAATGAAGATTAAATTTTTAAGCCATGATTAAGTTTTTTATAACCCGTCCCATTTTTGCTGGCGTTTTATCCATCATCATTGTGTTGGCCGGTGCAGCAGCAGCACTTAAGCTGCCTATTGCGCAGTATCCGGAAATAGCCCCGCCAACCGTGACGATTACTGCGGTTTACCCCGGCGCGAGCGCAGAGACGCTTTCTAAAACCGTAGCTGCGCCAATTGAAGAGCAGCTAAGTGGTGTCGAGCGTTTGCTGTATTTCAATTCAAGTGCAGATTCCAGCGGTACACTCACTATTACCGCCACGTTTGAAGTGGGCACAAATATTGACCAGGCGACATTTAACGTGAGCAATCGCGTGAACATTGCCACGCCGCGTTTGCCCGACGAAGTGCGGCGCAACGGTTTAATTGTGCAGAAAAAATCCAATGATATTCTACTGGTGGTGATGCTCACATCAGAAGATAAAAAACACGACAGACTGTTTTTAAGTAACTACGCTACGCTCAATGTATTAGATGAATTGAAGCGCGTGCAGGGTGTGGGCGATGTATTGATATTTGGCGGGCAAGATTATGCCATGCGGGTATGGTTGCGGCCGGATCGTATGGCGCAGCTGGGCGTAACCACGACAGATATTGCACAGGCGATTCAATCGCAAAATGCGCAATACGCCGCAGGTAAAATCGGGCAGGACCCAGCACCGAATGATCAGCAAATCGTGTATACCGTCACAGCCAAAGGGCGTTTGCTGGAGCCGGAACAGTTTGGCAACATCATCATCAAGGCCGATGGACCGCGCGGTATTTTGTACCTGAAAGATGTGGCGCGTATTGAACTGGGGGCGCAAAACTATAATGTACGCTCGGCGCTAGATGGCACGACAGGTGTAGCGATCCCGATATTTTTACAAACAGGCTCCAATGCACTCGAAACCGCAAAAAATATCAAGCTGAAAATGGCAGAGCTGAAGCAACGCTTTCCAAAAGGCATGCAATTTAGCATTCCTTACGATACCAGCGATTTTGTAAAAGCAACCATTCAGGAAGTTTTTAAAACACTAGGCGAAGCTTTGGTGTTAGTGGTTCTGGTGGTATTTTTATTTTTACAGAGTTGGCGTGCAACACTGATCCCGATCATCGCTGTGCCAATTTCGCTGATTGGTACCTTTGCTGGACTGTATTTACTCGGCTTCACCATTAATTTGCTGACGCTGTTTGCAATGATTCTAGCGATTGGTATTGTGGTTGATGATGCGATTGTGGTGCTGGAGAACATCGAGCGCCTGATGACTGAAGAAAAACTTAAACCTATGGATGCTGCAATTAAATCCATGCGACAGGTTTCTGCCGCTGTAGTGGCGATTGTGATGGTGCTATGCGCGGTATTTATTCCCGTTGCGTTTTTGGGCGGCATTGCCGGTGCCCTGTACCGCCAGTTCGCTGTCACTGTGGCAATCGCAGTGGTGATTTCAGGCGTGGTGGCGCTTACGCTTACTCCGGCTTTATGCGCGATTCTATTGAAAAATACACATCAGAAATCTGCGTTCTTTAACGCATTTAATCAAGGTTTCCATAAACTTACGCATTTTTACACGCGCATTGTCGATTTAACGCTGCATCACAGAATTATTGGTGCAGTTGTATTCACAGCAATTATTGCGATATGTATTGTGCTGCTTAACCGCGTACCTAATAGCTTCGTACCTGCAGAGGATCAGGGATACGTTATAACTGCCGTGATTATGCCAGATGGTGCAACTTTGAACCGTACTGAAAAAACGACAGAAGCGGTGCGAAAGGGAATTGCGCAAGATCCTGCCGTAGCACACGAGTTTGCTGTAAACGGCTTTGATTTAATTGGCGGCGGCAATAAAACCAGTGCGGCCACCATGTTTGTGCGTCTGAAAGATTGGGAAGAGCGTACGACAACGGCCGAGCAAATAGTTGGCAAGTTGTTTGGCCTCGGGATGAACCAGCCAGATGGGGTGGCAATAGCGTTTAATCCACCCGCAATTCGCGGTTTGGGCAGTGCTGGAGGCTTTGAGGTGTATGTGCAAAGCCGTATTGATACTGATCCACAAAAACTGGCGGCGGTATTGAATAGTTTTGTGGACACGCTGCGCGCCAACCCCAAACTGACCGGCATCAATACTTTTTTTAGGCCGACTGTACCGCAGTTGTATATTGAGGTGGATGAGGCTAAAGCCTTATCGTTGGGCGTGCCTATTTCTGAAATTTATGCCACCTTACAGAGCACCATGGGCCAGCTATATGTAAATGATTTTAATAAGTCCGGTCGTACCTATAAGGTACAACTGCAGGCCGAACCGCAATTCCGTATGCAGCCGGAGGATATCGGTAAAGTATATGTGCGCAGCAAACAAGGGACAATGATTCCGCTGTCTTCATTAAGTAAAGTTAGCAGTATCATTGGTGCCGAGCAGCTTGAGCGCTATAACGGCTTATTATCTGCAAAAATACTGGGCAGTGGTGCTTCTACTATCAGTTCCGGCGATGCGATTGATTTGGTTGAAAAACTGGCAAAAGAAAACTTGCCAGAAGGCTATCAAATTGCCTGGACAGGACAGGCTTATCAGGAGAAACGCACTGGCTCAGCTGCACTGTTCGCCTTTAGTTTTGCCATTATCATGGTATTTTTAATTTTAGCGGCGCAATTCGAAACCTGGGCATTGCCTTTGGCCGTTATCATGGCGGTGCCATTTGCACTGGCTGGCGCGCTTTTGGCTGTGTTTGTGCGCGGCATGCCGAATGACATTTACTTCCAGATCGGCCTGATTACCTTGATTGGACTTGCTGCTAAAAATGCCATATTAATTGTGGAGTTTGCCAGCCAGAAAATGGAAGAAGGGAAACCTGTCCTGCAGGCGGCAGTAGAGGCAGCTCGGTTACGTTTTAGGCCGATCGTCATGACCTCCATGGCGTTTGTGCTAGGCATTACACCGTTGCTGGTCGCATCCGGTGCAGGCTCTGCCGCACGCCGCAGTATGGGTACTGGCGTGTTTGGTGGCATGCTGCTGGCAACATTTATTGCCACGATTTTTATTCCATTGTTCTTCTCATGGTTGTCTGGAAAAACCGTGCATCGCCATCATGAAATCGAAAATAGGCAAGATAAGCCTAACGAGACTGCATTATGAAAAAACTAAGCCTGCTGTTGATATTGTGTTTGACTGCCTGCAAAGCGGTAGGGCCCGATTACCAGCGCTCTGAAACAGGTTTGCCGGCCGTATTTAGCGAAGAAGACATAGCACTCAATGCGTCGAATGATGTAATGAAGCAATGGTGGAAGCACTATCAGGACGAAAAACTGAATGAATTGATTGAACTCACACTTAAAAATAACACCAATATTCAGCTCGCAGTTGCACGCATTGAAGAGGCGGATGCAAGTATGCGTGAAGTTGGTGCCTACTTGTTGCCAGAAATTAATTTTTCCACTGAAGTAGAACGCAGCAAGGTAACTGAGCTAGGACCGTTTCCAACCTTTACTTCGCCGATTCGCAATAATTATACATTCAGCCTTGATACCTCCTATGAAATTGATTTTTGGGGCAGGCTAAAGCGTAATAAGGAAGCGGCAGCAGCAAGCGTTTTGGCAACACGTAATGCGAAAGAAACATTAGAGCTTTCCCTGATAGGTTTGGTAGCAAGTAATTATTTACAATTACGCGGTCTGGATGCGCAAATCGCAGTAACCAAGGACAATCAAAAAAGTCGTAAAGAAGCGCTTAGCTTAAATCAGAGGCGGCTTGCAGGCGGTGTGGCAAGTGCTTTGGAAGTGAGTCAAGCCGAAGTGGCAGTGAGCAACCTAGAAGCGCAGCTCATCGAACTGAACCGTTTACGCGCGCTGAGTCTATATCAGCTTGCGGTGCTGAGCGGTGTGCTGGATTTGAAATTAGAGACAGCAGATATACGTACATTACCTATGCCACCTACACCACCGGCCGGCTTACCTTCCACACTATTGGAAAGTCGCCCTGACATTCGACGAGCAGAGCAGGTGCTGATAGCAGAAAATGCCAGAATCGGCGTTGCTAAGGCTGCGCTATACCCAAGTATCACGTTAACGGGTAGCTATGGCGGTGAAAGTTTGGAGTTAAGCGATCTGTTAAAAACTGGCGCCCGTGTCTGGACTTTGGGACTAGGGCTGGATTTACCGATTTTCGATTCAGGCAAGCGTCGATTGCGTGTAGAGCAAGCCTCTGCGAGGCAGAAACAAGCATTGGCGCAGTATCAGGCTGCAATACAAAATGCATTTAGAGAAGTCAACGATGCGTTGATTACGAGACGCCTGAATGCTGAGCGCGAGCAAAGTTTGCAACAAAGTGAAGCTTCAGCAAAAAAAGCGCTAACAGTGGCAGAGAATCGCTATAAATCAGGCTATTCAGCCTATTTGGAAGTGTTGGATGCACAACGTGTACATAACGAGGCATCGCTTGCAGTGATACAAGCCAAGCAAGCAACTTTTTTAGCAACAGTTGAGTTATTTAAAGTTTTGGGTGGTGATTGGAAGGGTGCGGCTTTCTCTGCTCAAGAGACCCAACCCCATTAAAATGGAAAAGCTACTTTAACCCAGTCATCGCGAGATTCGATAGGCTCACCTAATTGGACGTGTTTTGTGGAGCCATCAATACTCACGGCATAATTACTATTTGCGCTGTAATTCATTTTGGGCAGTATCATCATGGATGAGCTGGATATTCCTGCTTCGATTGGCAAATAAATACCGGAAAATAAGCCAATATCTATAGTGCTAGCGGTGTTTTTTGTGCCGATTTCACTGCGCAGTGCAGTTGTGGATTCGGTAGGATGAAAAATTTCTCCGGAACGTATTTGACGTAATTGCACCCAAGTTGGGTGGTGCGAGATGGTCTCAATACCTACCCTTAATTGGCTGCCCTGTGTCGGCTTGACAGATCTGATCATTCCAATAACAAGCTTGTTGTAGTTTTCGTCTATGACCAGCCCGATCAGTTTATCCGGTCTGGCCAAGATGTTGGCGTACTTGTTAACGCGCGTTCCCAAGCCGCGTGGGCTTTCATCCGTGATAATCCATGTATCGAGCGAGCCGCTATTGGCAGATAAAATGCTGGTTTGCTTTAATGCAGTATGTGCTCTTATTCGTTCGTCCAGGGATGCGCCATTATGTGACATTCGCAATCCGCTGCTAATTTGATTTGCCTGATATACTTGGTTACAAATGTTCACGATACCAGCATTAACTCTGGCCGTTTTTGAGCTAGCCTGACGCGTGATTTTGCGGCGTTGCCTGATGTAACCATCTTTTCTCCATTCCTCGAGCAGGATTTTGAGGGTTTCATTCAGTTTTTTTGCATTGTCAATTTTTGAGAAAGCCAGGCTTTGAGGGATTTCCCCGCGGTCTGTTACTGTAATTGCTACAGTTATTTGCCTTTCCAGTTCGTCAAGCTCCCAGTAGCGATAATTGTCATTAGGCACAAAGTCGCGCATGCGCTTTGCGGGAAAGTCCTTTTCTAAATCAATATAAAACAGGTACTGCTCCGGAGTAGATTTATTACTGATATACGCACGCGTTAACAGGGAGTTTAAAATTCGTGTTGCAATTTCGAGATGGTATTTTTGCATGCTTGCCTGCGCCAACTGTCCCAGCATACATGTTTGCACATAAAAGGCTGAAAGAGTGGTTGATGGCGAGAAATCAAATAGTTCCACTGGGTTATTTAACAGCATTTGCTGCGTAGCAATTCGATACAGTACATTAATCTGCAGCCATACTTTGGCCGGCGGATTAGATTGACTGAGCATACGCCATTTGATCATGTTAAAGGCAGTGTAAAAAGCACGTGCCATCAACAGAACAGGTGCATTTCCTTCCAGCTTGACATGGTTTTCCGGCTGTGTCTGGTTTACATCAAACACTATCTCGATGATTTTTAGATGAAAAATATAAGATTGCCGGCAATAGCTATAACAAGTTTCGCAAATGCTATTTTCCAGCTCGGGTTTCATATTCTCAACGTTAGAAAACTGCGTGGAAAGTTTTTCCAAGCGCTCTTGATTGAGTGTTTCTAGTTCGCTAATTAAATTAAATTGCTGTTGAATACTTAGCGCTTCTTGCACTTCAGTTTGGCTGAGAAAAAGTGCTAGCTGCTTTGTGGAATATTGCAACGCCGTTAAGTCATCCATTTCTTTCAAATCACTTATCCAGTCCAAGAGTTTGTTGGTTTTTTTTATAGGACTTGAACCGAACAGGTGTTGAATAATATTTTTCATCGGAAAGAAAACTAAATTTGGGGCGGTGATTTTATTTAAACTAAATGTAATGTATGAAAATATAATAATAAATCATTGAATAATCAAGTTTAATTTAATCATATTATTGGTAATTAAGTAGTAATGATTGCATGGTAAAATTCAAGTTTTAAGTTATAAAGTAAACCACACATGACAGTTCGTACCCGTTTTGCGCCTAGCCCCACTGGTTTTTTACATATTGGTGGCGCACGCACCGCGTTATTTTCTTGGGCTTATGCAAAAAAACATCACGGCCAATTTATTTTGCGGATTGAAGATACTGATGTTGAACGTTCTACGCCCCAAGCCGTACAAGCCATTCTGGATGGTATGCACTGGTTGGGCTTGGATTACGATGAAGGTCCGTTTTACCAGATGCAACGCATGGGGACTTACAAAAAAATGTTGCAGACCATGCTGGATAACGGCAGTGCGTATTACTGTTATTGTAGCAAAGAAGAACTGGATGCTTTGCGTGAAAGCCAAATGCAGCAAGGACTAAAGCCACGGTATGATGGGAAATGGCGTCCTGAAGAGGGAAAAACATTGCCAGAAGTTCCCAAAGATATTCAACCTGTCATACGTTTTAGAAATCCACAAACAGGCATAGTTGCATGGGATGACTTGGTGAAAGGTAGAATTGAAATCGCCAATGCCGAGATGGATGATTTGATTATTGCCCGTGCTGATGGCACACCGACCTACAATTTCTGTGTGGTGGTAGATGATTGGGAAATGGACATTACACATGTGATTCGCGGCGATGACCATGTCAACAATACGCCGCGCCAAATCAATATGCTACGGGCGCTTGGCGCCACGATTCCGCAATATGCACATTTGTCCATGATTCTGGGTGACGATGGGCAGAAACTATCTAAACGTCATGGAGCGGTGAGTGTGATGCAATACCATGAGGATGGTTATTTGCCAGCAGCGGTATTAAATTATCTAGCGCGTTTGGGCTGGAGTCATGGTGATGCTGAGATTTTTAATATGCAGCAATTTTGTGAGTGGTTCGATTTAGATCACATCACCCCATCTGCAGCACAGTTTAATACCGAAAAACTGAATTGGCTGAATGCGCATTATATTAAAGAGGCTGATATGGATGCGCTTGCTGACGATATTAAAAATCGTCTTGCAAACATGGGTGTTGAGGTGAAGTCAGCACCAAAGTTACAAGATGTACTTGCGTTATACCGCGAGCGCGCTAATAACTTAAATCAATTGGCGAAAGACGTGGCTTATTTTTATGCTTTGCCACAGGTCAGCGAAGTCGATGTGGAAAAACATATTACAGCAGATATCAAACCAGCTCTTCAATCCTTACGTGAAAAATTGGCCAATATTGACTGGATTGCAGAAGCAATTCATGGAGCTATTAATTTGGTCGTTACAGAATATCAGCTTAAGTTTCCTAAAGTTGCCATGCCGCTGCGGGTTATGCTGACTGGCATTGCGCAATCACCCAGTATTGACCAAGTGATGGCTTTGCTTGGGCAGCAGGAAACGCTCAGTAGAATACAAAAATACGTCAGATAATTGTTGCCAGACACTTGAAATGCGAACAAAAAGGCGCAATCATAGTCATATGGTTAGCAGAATTGGCTATTACTTAATATTTTCTAAGTAGAGCTACTCCAACTTTAATTACAATTACAAGGAGCAAAATATGAATAACAAAGGACAAATGCTGCAGGATCCATTTTTAAATGCCCTCAGAAAAGAACATGTACAAGTGTCCATTTATCTAGTCAATGGCATTAAGCTGCAAGGACAGGTTGATTCTTTTGATCAATATGTAATCTTACTCAAAAACACTGTTACCCAAATGGTTTATAAACATGCCATTTCAACTATTGTGCCAGCACGCGCAGTGAGTATGTCAATGCCCGAGCAGGATGAATAAAGGATTTAATGTTCGATAGACCTTCAGGTAGTGATGCAGTCATATTAGTCAGCATTGATTTTGGCGAGCCAGATTACGCGGAAAGTTTACACGAGCTCCGTCAACTGGTTATCAGCGCCGGCTTGCAGATTAGAGGAACTCTAGAAGGCAAGCGCAGCACTCCCGATGCCAAAATGTTTATCGGGTCTGGCAAAGCGGACGAGCTTAAATTAATGCTGGAAAGCAGTGAAACTAAAGTGGCTGCCTTTAATCATGACTTGAGCCCATCACAACAGCGCAATTTGGAGCGCTTTTTGCAGGCCCGCGTCGTGGACCGTACCGGCTTGATTCTTGATATCTTTGCGCAGCGTGCACAAAGTCATGAAGGTAAGCTGCAAGTCGAGCTGGCTCAATTGGAGCATTTATCCACACGACTGGTACGTGGCTGGACGCACTTAGAGCGCCAAAAGGGAGGCATCGGTGTGCGAGGCGGACCTGGTGAGACGCAATTGGAATTGGATCGTCGTATGTTGCGTGTTCGCGTTAAACAATTACGTGAAAAACTAGCTAAACTTAAGCAGCAGCGCAGTATGCAGCGTAGGGCGCGCAAACGTTCTAATTTAATGACAGTGTCTCTGGTGGGATATACTAATGCAGGTAAATCCACTTTGTTCAATCGGCTAACACAATCGGGCGTGTACGCGGCAGACCAGTTATTTGCTACGTTGGATACAACGTCTCGAAAGATGTATTTACCAGAAGGCAACCCTGTCGTGCTGTCTGATACGGTAGGCTTTATCAAGCACTTGCCTACAACTCTGATTGAGGCTTTTGGTGCTACTTTGGAAGAAGCTGCACAGGCAGATTTGTTGTTGCATGTGGTAGATGTGGCCAGCACCAACCGTGAGGCGCAAATAGCGCAAGTCAATCATGTGTTGCAAGAAATTGGTGCAGCGAGTGTGCCACAAATTCTGGTGCTAAACCAAATTGATAGGCTGGACGGCGAAGCAGGACTGGAACGCGATGAATATGGTAGAATTTACAGAGTTCGTGTCTCAGCCAAGACAGGTGCAGGCTTGGAGTTTATTAGGCTTGCTTTGTCGGAACACCAGCAGTTGTTAAAAAAATTAAGTACTGAAGAAAGTGCATATGCTTAAAATTGGAGTGATGAATGATTAAGTTCCCAGGTTTCGGCCAACGTAATAACGAAGGCCCCCCGGATTTGGATGAGGTGTTGCGTGACTTAAACCAAAAATTGAATAATCTTTTTGGTAAAAAAAGCAACAACAATAGCCAGCCCAATGACAATAAGGGTTTTGACTTTCCAATTGCACCTATTTTGGCGATTGTTGCTACTATTTGGCTGGCAACAGGCTTTTATATAGTCGATCAAGGTTCACTTGGTGTAGAGCAACGTTTCGGAGGGTATATACAAACTACAGAGCCTGGCCCACGCTGGCACTGGCCGTTTCCCATAGAATCGGTTGAAGTGGTGAATATGGAGCAAGTACGTCGCCTGGAAGTCGGCTATAGAACCAGTGGCGAAGGCACTGGAGGCAAAACCAAGGTGCCAAGAGAAGCTTTGATGTTGACCGAAGATGAAAATATTATCGATTTGCAATTCGCGGTGCAATACAAATTGAATAATGCCAAAGATTATTTATTTAATAACCGTTCGACAGACGATGCTGTAATGTCTGCTGCAGAAACTGCGATTCGTGAAGTAGTAGGTAAGAGTAAGCTGGATGATTTACTGCAGAAAGGGCTGGCAGATACTTCAGAACGTATGCAAGCAATTTTGGATAGCTATAAGACCGGTGTCACTATCACCAGTGTCTCGTTACAGAGTGCGCAGCCGCCCGAGCAAGTGCAGGAAGCATTTGAAGACGTAAACCGTGCAAATCAAGATTACCAGCGCCAGATTAACGAAGGCCAGGCTTATGCCAACGACGTGATTCCTAAGGCACGCGGTACTGCATCACGCCTGGCTGCAGAGGCTGCAGGATATAAACTAAAAGTTGAGAACGAAGCAAAAGGTAATGCCAGCCGGTTCGAGCAAATTTTAACCCAATATAATAAAGCGCCGGAAGTTACGCGCCAACGCTTATATCTAGATGCGCAAGAACAGATTTTATCAAGCACCAGCAAAGTGATAGTTGACCAAAAGGGCGGCAGTTTGCTGTATTTGCCATTGGATAAACTCATGGCGACTACGACCGCATCACCTCCTGGTACGGGCGTGGCAGGAGCGGCAGGCTCAAGCAGTAATGCGGAAGTGAATACAACTGAACAATCGCGCGAAGTGTTGCGGAGTCGCGAAAGAGATAGTCGCTAATCGGCGAAAGAGAAATTATGAAAAATATCGGTACATTTTTAATTGGCATGGTTGTAGTGTTGGTGTTGCTGGCCATGTCTGCGTTTACTGTAGATCAACGTGAATATGCTTTGGTCTTTAGGTTGGGTGAAATTGTGTCTGTCAAAAAGGAACCTGGGCTGTATTTCAAAACACCTCTGGTAGATGATGTAAAGTATTTTGACAAACGCATTGTTACATTAGATTGGGAAGTCCCTGCTAAATTTAACACGAGTGAAAACAAATACATGATGGTCGATTCGTTCGTTAAATGGCGCATTATCGATCCGGCAAAATACTACGTTTCGATTAAAGAAGGTGGTGAGGCAGCAGCCGAAGACAGGCTTTCCAAAGTTGTCAATGCGGGTTTCCGTTACGAGTTTGGCAAGCGTACAGTGCATGATGTGATTGCAGGTGAGCGCAAAGCAATTATGGATAACTTGCGCAAGCGCGCAGATGCTGAAGCACGTCAAATTGGCATTCAAGTCGTCGATGTGCGCCTGAAACGTGTTGATTATTCAGAGGAGATCAGTAAATCAGTTTATGACCGCATGATTTCTGAGCGTAAACGTATTGCTAATCAGCTGCGCTCAGAAGGCGCTGCAGCATCTGAAAAAATCCGTGCTGATGCAGACAAACAGCGTGAAGTAATTATTGCTGAAGCATTCCGTGATGCACAAAAAATCAAAGGGGATGGTGATGCAAAGGCTGCCGAAACCTACTCTGATGCCTATAGCAAAAACCCTGAGTTTTATGCTTTCTATCGTAGTCAGGAAGCTTACAAAAATAGCTTCAAAAATAAATCGGATGTAATGGTACTAGACCCCAACTCGGATTTCTTTAAATACATGCGCGGTGCTGGTGGTCAGAAGCGTTAAGTTACTAAGTAACAGGAAAGCTTAATTGAGATCTATCTTGTTAACTGCGTTTGGGCTTATGTTAGTGTTTGAAGGGCTTTTGCCGTTTATTGCACCAAAAGCATGGCGCGAAACATTTAAACGCATGATAGAACTCAAAGATGGTCAATTGCGTTTTATCGGTCTTATCTCAATTATGGGCGGTTTGTTGCTAATGCTATTAAGTCGTTAATTCTAGGCTGCTCGCGTAAGCCGTTTTACTATAATCCAAGTATAATGACGGAATGCGAAACTGGTTACTTCCTGAATATATAGAAGATGTGTTGCCTGCTGAGGCCGCACGCATAGAGCAACTTCGTCGTAAATTGTTGGATTTGTTTAAGGTTCACGGCTATCAGTATGTGATTCCACCTACTTTGGAATATATGGAATCACTCATTACCGGCACAGGGCATGATCTTGATTTGGCTACGTTTAAAGTAGTTGACCAGCTTACTGGGCGTTTAATGGGTATTCGCGCAGATATGACGCCACAGGTGGCGCGTATAGATGCGCACATGCTCAATCATCAAGGCGTATCGCGCCTTTGTTATGCAGGCACAGTATTACGCACCAAACCAGATGGACTTGCACGCACACGTGAGCCTTTACAAGTGGGTGCGGAGCTGTTTGGACACGCCGGTATCGAAAGCGATATTGAGATTCAACGCCTGATGATAAAAGCCTTGCAGCTGCTAGGATTGGAAGAGATGCACATTGATTTTAGCCATGTTGCAATTTTTGAGAGTTTGGTTAAGGCTGGCAATATCAGTGCCGATTTGGAGCAAACCCTTTATGCTGCCTTGCAAAGTAAAGACAAAGCGGCGGTGGCCGAATTGGCAAGTGGACTGGATGTATCTATTCAGCAGGCATTGGTTAGCTTGACTGAGCTAAATGGCGATGTGGCTATTCTACAAAAAGCTGAAAATGTTTTGCCAAAACTGCCTGAAATTGAATTGGCTTTGACAGATTTACGTGATGTGGCAACAAAATTGAGCGATTTGAACGTACATATTTCGTTTGATTTATGTGAGCTTCGCGGTTATCACTACCATAGCGGCATCGTGTTTGCTGCTTATGCAAAAGGTTACGCAGGGCCTTTGGCTCTAGGCGGGCGTTATGACGAAGTTGGTGTCGCTTTTGGCCGTGCGCGGGCGGCAACCGGTTTCAGCCTGGATTTACGTGGAGTGGTTACTGCGTTCGTGCCAGCTACGCTACCTAAAGCGATTTTGGCACCGGAAGGCAATGATAAGGCATTGCTAGATGAAATTGAAGCCTTGCGTGCGGATGGCCTTATTGTGATTCAGGTTTTGCCTAATGTGCAATTGAATGCAGCCGAACTTAATTGCGATAGCAAGCTGGCTTTACGTGACGGTAAATGGTTGATTGAGGCATTTACCAAGCATTAATTTTTTAAGTATTTAAATCTATAAAAGTTGTAAATTATGGCAAAAAATGTAGTAGTTATTGGCACACAGTGGGGCGACGAGGGTAAAGGGAAGATCGTTGATTGGCTGACCGATCATGCACAAGGAGTGGTGCGTTTTCAGGGTGGCCACAATGCTGGACATACACTGGTGGTAGGCCAAGGTGATGCACAGCGTGTATATAAGCTCAATTTAGTGCCGTCTGGCATCGTGCGCGCAGGTGTGAAATGCTACATAGGTAATGGCGTAGTGCTTGATGCAGGTCATTTGTTGGGAGAAATCTCTGCGCTGGAAAAAGATGGTTTAGAAGTTGAAAATCGCTTAAAAGTCAGCCCGGGCTGCCCGCTCATTTTAAGTCATCATATAGCTGTAGACTTGGCGCGGGAAGCCAAGCGTGGTGCCGATAAAAAGATTGGCACGACTGGTAAAGGCATTGGCCCTGCCTATGAAGACAAAGTCGCACGTCGTGCTTTGCGTGTGTATGATCTATTCTATCCAGAACGTTTTTCCGAAAAATTACGCGAAGTTATGGACTATCACAATTTTGTGCTAACCAATTATTTGGATGCGCAAGCAGTCGATTTTAATCAGCAATATGATTCCAGCATGCAACATGCCATTGCACTAAAACCTATGATTGCAGATATTTCCGCAGAACTTTATGCAGCCAATGCGCGAGATGAGAACTTGCTATTTGAAGGCGCGCAGGGCACATTGCTAGATATCGATCACGGCACTTATCCTTATGTGACTTCTAGCAACTGTATTGCAGGACAGGCCTCAGCAGGTACAGGCGTTGGTGCGAATATGCTGCATTATGTGCTTGGCATTACCAAGGCCT
>Ga0209254_10000917_pt1 | contig 25846 bp, 21 predicted proteins | sample FrelakmetDIP11DI_FD_187148 | JGI IMG/M metagenome (GOLD analysis project Ga0209254, IMG submission 187148) | Freshwater lake sediment microbial communities from the University of Notre Dame, USA, for methane emissions studies - DIP11 DI (SPAdes)... | ecosystem: Environmental > Aquatic >...
AGCGGACCCGCGGCGTTCGCGGGTCGGGCGACGAGCGCGCGCACTTTGCCGTTGCCATCGGGCGAGGCGAATTCGACGAACTCGGTCTTCACGCGCGCATCGGTGGCCGAGACCTTCTGCGCCGCGGCGAAGTTGGGGCTCAATGCGGCCAGCAGGCCGGCCGAGGTAGTGCCGGCCACCGCTGCATAGCGGCTTGCGCGGTCGAGGAATGCCCGGCGGTCGATCCCACCATGCACGTACTGGTCGAACAGACGCATCACTTCGGGGTCGAAATCGGCGGTGGTCTTGCGTGGCGGCGGGGTGGTGGATTCGGACATGCGCGTTCCTGGCTGAAAAGTGAGGTTGCGCTTTGTACCCATGACGCGATACCCGTGCATAACAAAGGGTTCTCGACATGAAGATCACCGGCGCCCGCGTCATCGTTTGTTGCCCCGGCCGCAACTTCGTTACGCTGAAGGTCGAGACTGACCAAGGTTTGTCCGGCCTGGGCGACGCCTCGCTGAACGGCCGCGAGCTGGCCGTCGCGAGTTACCTCAATGACCATGTCATTCCCTGCCTGATCGGCCGCGACGCGCACCAGATCGAGGACATCTGGCAGTACCTGTACCGCGGGGCCTACTGGCGGCGCGGGCCGGTGACGATGAGCGCCATCGCGGCGGTCGACACCGCGCTGTGGGACCTCAAGGCCAAGGCCGCGGGCATGCCGCTCTACCAGCTGCTCGGCGGTGCGAGCCGTTCGCGGGTGATGGTCTATGGCCACGCCAACGGGCGCGACATCGAACACACCGTAGAGGAGGTGTTGCGCCACAAGGCCGCGGGCTTCCAGGCGATCCGCGCGCAAAGCGGCGTGCCGGGGCTGGACAAGGTGTACGGCGTGGCGCGTGGTACGCAAGCCTATGAGCCGGCCGACGCGGGCCTGCCGAGCGAGCACGACTGGGACACCGGCAAGTACCTGCGCCATACACCCAAGCTGTTCGAGGCCGTGCGCGCGGCGGTCGGGCCCGACATCCACTTGCTGCACGACGTGCACCATCGCCTGACCCCGATCGAAGCTGCGCGCCTAGGCAAGGATCTCGAACCGTGCCGCCTGTTCTGGATGGAAGACGCCACGCCGGCCGAGAACCAGGACGCGTTTCGCCTGATCCGCCAACACACCACCACGCCGCTCGCGGTGGGCGAAATCTTCAACACGATCTGGGACTGCAAGGGCCTGATCGAGAACCAGTTGATCGACTTCATCCGCACCACGGTCACGCATGCCGGCGGCATCACGCACTTGCGCCGGATTGCCGACCTGGCCTCGCTGTACCAGGTGCGCACTGGATCGCACGGCGCCACCGACCTGTCGCCGGTGTGCATGGGTGCGGCGCTGCACTTCGATCTGTGGGTGCCGAACTTCGGCATTCAGGAGTTGATGCCGCACGGCGAAGTGACCGATGCGGTGTTCCCGCATGCCTACACGTTCGACGCCGGCTTCATGCACCCCGGCGAGGCGCCGGGCCATGGCGTCGAGATCGATGAAACGCTGGCTGCCAAGTACCCCTACCAGCGCGCCTACCTGCCGGTCAACCGGCTGCAACACGATGGTGCGATGTGGGACTGGTGATGCGACGCCTGGGCTGGGCACTGGCCCTCGTGGCGAGCCTGCAATGCGCGCAGGCGCAAGCGCTCGACACCGACGTGCCCTTCGTCGTCACGCCCGACAACGTGACGCACGAAATGCTGCGCCTGGCCGCCGTGAAGGCGGGCGATTTCGTGATCGATCTAGGTTCGGGCGACGGCCGTATCGTCATCGTCGCGGCGCGCCAATTCGGTGCGCGCGGCCTGGGGGTCGAGATCGTGCCCGAGCTGGTGGCGAAGAGCCTTGAGAACGCGCGCCGCGCCGGTGTGGCCGATCGGGTGGAGTTCCGCGTCCAGGACTTGTTCGCGACTGACCTGTCGCCGGCCACGGTGATCACGATGTACTTGCTGCCCGAGGTCAACCTGCAATTGCGCCCCAGGCTGCTGGCATTGAAGCCGGGCACGCGCATCGTTTCGCACGATTGGGACATGGGCGACTGGAAGCCCGACCGCGTGATCACCGTCGAAGCACCCAACAAGCCGATCGGGCGTGAGAAGGTCTCGCGCCTGTACCTGTGGACGGTGCCTGCCCGATGACGGCGCGTTTGCATCCGTCTGTCCTGGCGGACTTGCCGCCCGTCGTGCGTCGGCCGGCCTATGACCGGGCCGGGCTGGGCCGTGGCATCGTCCACCTCGGTCTTGGCGCGTTTGTGCGCGCACATCTGGCCGTGATCAACGACGATGCGCTCGATGCGGCAGGCGCGGGCCTTGGCTCACCCTGGGGCATCGCCGGGGTGTCGCTGCGCCAGCCCGACACACGTGATGCACTCCTGCCGCAGCAGGGGCTGTACACCCTGGCCTTGCGCGACGGCGGCGGCGAGCGGCTGCGCATCATCGGCAGCGTGATCGGGTTGATCGTCGCCCCCGACGATCTGCCGGCGGTGGTCGAGCGCATCGCCCATGCCGACACGCGCATCGTCAGCCTGACCGTGACCGAGAAGGCCTACCTCAGCAATGCGCCCGACAGTGCCGTGGCGTTGATCGCGCAGGGCCTGGCGTTGCGCCACGCGCGCGGCCTGCCGCCTGTCACCCTGCTTTCGCTCGACAACCTGCCGGCCAATGGCCGCGTGCTGCGGGGCCGGGTGCTGGCCTTTGCCGATGGGCTGGGCGGCCCGTCGCTGGTCGACTGGATTGCCCTGCATTGCACCTTCCCATGCAGCATGGTCGACCGCATCGTGCCGCGCACGACCGACGCCGACCGCAACCGGATCAGTGCTGCGCTCGGCGTGCGCGACGCCTGGCCAGTGGTTGCCGAGCCCTTCATCGACTGGGTTCTCGAAGACCGGTTTGCGGCCGGCCGCCCCGACTGGCCGGGCGTGCGCTATGTGGCCACGCATGAGGACGTGGCCGCCTGGGAGCGGCTGAAACTGCGCATGGTCAATGGCGCGCACTCGGCGCTGGCGTATCTCTGCGTGATGGCGGGGTGGACGACCGTCGACGCGGCAATGGCCCAGCCGGCGCTGCGCGGCTTCATCGACGCGCTGTTGCGCGACGAGGTCGAGCCGACCCTCAGCGGCGTCGTGGTGCCGCCGGGCTACCGCGAGCGGCTGCTGCAGCGCTTCGCCAACCCGGCGCTGGCGCATCGCTGCGCGCAGATTGCCATGGACGGCTCGCAGAAGATCCCGCAGCGCTGGCTGGCGACGGTTCGCGACCGGCTCGCGGTCGGTGCGCCCATCGCACACCTGGCGCTGGCGCTGGCGGGGTGGCTGCACTTTCTGCGCGGCCACGACGAGGCCGGCAACCGCTACGCCATCGATGACCCGCTGGCCGAGGCCTTGCAGGCCTTGTACCGAGACGCTGAGGCGCTGCAGACCGCGGCGGCCCGCGCGGACCACTTCAGCCGTTTTACGCCGGTGTTCGGCGACCTGGCCGGCGAGCCGCGGCTGGTCGAGGCACTGGCGCCTGCCCTGCAAAGCCTGCGCGAGTGCGGTGTCGCTGCGACACTGGCGGCCTCTGGTCCACACTTCACGGAAACGCTCCCATGACTTCTTCTTCACGCTTGGCGGGCAAGACCGCCTTTGTCACCGCAGCCGGCCAGGGCATCGGCCGCGCCGCCGCAATGGCCTTCGCCCGCGAAGGCGCGCGCGTGATCGCCACCGACATCAGTGCCGCGCTGCTGCGAAGCCTGGCCGCAGAGGCCGGTTGCACCACGCGACTGCTCGACGTCACCGACGCGGCGGCAATCACGGCCGCGGCGCGAGAAGTCGGCGCGATCGACGTGCTGTTCAATGGCGCCGGCTTCGTGCACACCGGCACGGTGCTCGACTGCACCGAAGAGGAATGGGCCTTCGGCTTCGAGCTCAATGTGCGTTCGCAGTACCGCACCATCAAGGCCTTCCTGCCGGGCATGCTCGAGCGGGGTGGCGGCTCGATCATCAACATGGCCTCGGTGGCCAGCAGCATCAAGGGCGCGCCGAACCGCTTTGTCTATGGCGCGACCAAGGCAGCAGTGATTGGCCTGACCAAGGCCGTGGCAGCCGACTTCGTCGCCAAAGGCATCCGCTGCAACGCGATCTGTCCGGGCACCGTCGAGTCACCGAGCCTGCGTGACCGGATTGCTGCCGGTGCTCAGGCCAGCGGCCAATCACTGGCGCAGGTCGAAGCCAGCTACGTCTCTCGCCAGCCGATGGGCCGGCTCGGCCGCACCGCGGAAATCGCGGCGCTGGCGGTCTATCTGGCGAGCGACGAATCGGCCTTCACCACCGGCACGGCCCAGATCGTCGACGGCGGCTGGTCCAATTGATTTCTCAACCAACCGAAAGCACCCCATGAAGTTGCTCCGACACGGCCCCAAGGGCCACGAAAGACCCGGTCTGCTCGACGCGAAAGGACAAGTGCGCGACTTGTCGGCACTGGTGCCCGACATCGCGGCGGCCACTCTGGCGCCGGCGGCGCTCGCGGCCCTGCGCGCACTCGACATCAATGCCCTGCCGGTGGTGCCCCAGGGCAGCTTGGCCGTGCCCTGGACAGGGATGACCAAGTTCATCGCCATCGGCCTGAACTACGCCGACCATGCGGCCGAGTCGAACATGCCGATCCCGAAGGAGCCGATCGTGTTCATGAAGACGGTCGATTGCGCGGTCGGTGCCAACCACGCCGTGGTGTTGCCGCAGGGCTCCGTCAAGTCCGACTGGGAGGTCGAGCTCGGCATCGTCATCGGCAGCCGCGCCCGCTACGTCTCGCAGAGCGATGCGCTGGCCCATGTGGCGGGCTACTGCGTCGTCAACGACGTATCGGAGCGCGAGTACCAGCTCGAGCGCGGCAGCCAGTGGGACAAGGGCAAGGGTTGCGACACCTTCGGTCCGGTCGGGCCCTGGTTGGTGACCACCGACGAAGTCGGCGATGTGCAGAACCTGTCGATGTGGCTCGACGTCAACGGCCACCGCTACCAGAAAGGCAGCACCAAGACGATGATCTTCGGCGCCGCCGAGATCGTCAGCTACCTCAGCCGTTTCATGACCTTGAACCCGGGTGACCTGATCACCACCGGCACGCCGCCTGGGGTCGGCCTGGGTATCAAACCCACCCCAGTCTTCCTGAAGCCCGGCGACACGATGCACGTATTCATCGAAAAGCTCGGTGAGCAACGGCAGACGGTGCATGCCTGGGATCCGGCACTGATCGACGGTTGACGATCACCCGATGCACGGCGCCGGAACTTCCGGTGCGGCATCCGGGTCATCGGGGTGTGCGCAACATCACGTGCAACGGCGCTTGCCAAGCCTGGCGGGACGAACTAGAAACAACGGCGTCGCGTCGTCCACCTGAGGGCGTGGTGCGTTGAAAGCCAAGGTCGGGCCTGTGGCGTGAAATGTGGGCGAAAAGCGCCGCATCTCGGTTCATTGGCTCGCGCTGAGTGCGCGATGCTGCGTTCAAGATAGCGCGACACATCATGTGCGTGAGGATCGGAAAGCTCTGATGCCGCCTGGGCCCGTCAAGCCGGGACGGCATCAGAACTTCCCAGACACTGGCAGGCGAATTGCTTGCAAGTGCCGAGCCCTTCCAAGGAGGTCCGCACATGGACGTCATCAGCAGCTTCACCGCGCGCTTCGAGCGCACCCGCGAAGAAGAACTTTCGCTCGAGGATTACCTCGCCGAGTGCAAGCGCAATCCACTGGCCTACGCCACCGCCGCCGAGCGCATGCTCAAGGCCATCGGCGAGCCGCAGACCATCGACACGCGCAATGACCAGCGCCTGTCCAGGCTGTTCGCCAACAAGCTCATCAAACGCTACCCGGCCTTCGCCGAGTTCTACGGCATGGAAGACGCCATCGAGCAGGTGGTGTCCTACTTCCGGCACGCGGCGCAGGGGCTGGAAGAAAAGAAGCAGATCCTCTACTTGCTGGGTCCGGTGGGCGGCGGCAAGAGCTCGATCGCCGAGCGCCTGAAGCTCCTGATGCAGGACGTGCCCTTCTATGCCATCAAGGGCTCGCCGGTCAACGAGTCGCCGCTGGGCCTGTTCGACGCGGCCGAAGACGGGCCGATCCTGGAAAAGGAGTACGGCATCCCGAAGCGCTATCTGCAGCGCATCCTGTCGCCCTGGGCCGTCAAGCGCCTGGAAGAGTTCGGCGGCGACATCCGCAAGTTCAAGGTCGTCAAGCGCCATCCGTCAATCCTGAAGCAGGTCGGCATCAGCAAGACCGAGCCCGGCGATGAGAACAACCAGGACATTTCGAGCCTGGTCGGCAAGGTCGACATCCGCAAGCTCGAGACCTACGCCCAGGACGACCCCGACGCCTACAGCTACTCGGGCGGCTTGTGCCTGTCGAACCAGGGCCTGCTGGAGTTCGTCGAGATGTTCAAGGCGCCGATCAAGGTGCTGCACCCGTTGCTGACGGCGACCCAGGAAAACAACTACAAGGGCACGGAAGGCTTCGGCGCCATCCCGTTCGACGGCATCGTGCTGGCGCACAGCAACGAGAGCGAGTGGAAGGCCTTCCGCAACAACAAGAACAACGAGGCCTTCCTCGACCGCATCTACATCGTCAAGGTGCCGTACTGCCTGCGCGTGAGTGAAGAAGTGAAGATCTACGAGAAGCTGATCCGCAACTCGTCGCTGGTCGAGGCCAAATGCGCCCCGGGCACGCTGAAGATGATGAGCCAGTTTGCCGTGCTGACGCGCCTGAAGGAGCCGGAAAACTCATCGCTGTTCTCGAAGATGCAGGTCTATGACGGCGAGAACCTGAAGGACACCGACCCGCGCGCCAAGAGTTACCAGGAGTACCGTGACTACGCTGGCGTCGACGAAGGCATGAGCGGCGTCTCGACGCGTTTCGCGTTCAAGATCATCTCCAAGGTCTTCAACTTCGACTCGACCGAGGTCGCGGCCAACCCGGTGCACCTGATGTATGTGCTCGAGCAGCAGATCGAGCGCGAGCAGTTCCCGAAGGACATCGAGGAGAAGTACCTCGGCTTCATCAAGGAGCATCTGGCCGTTCGCTATGCCGAGTTCATCGGCAAGGAAATCCAGACCGCCTACCTGGAGAGCTACAGCGAGTACGGCCAGAACATCTTCGACCGCTACGTGACCTACGCCGACTACTGGATCCAGGACCACGAGTACCGCGACACCGATACCGGCGAGGTCTTCGATCGCGGCGCGCTCAACGCCGAACTGGAGAAGATCGAGAAACCGGCCGGCATCGCCAACCCGAAGGACTTCCGCAACGAGATCGTCAACTTCGTGCTGCGCGCGCGCGCCAACAACCAGGGCAACAACCCGGTCTGGACCAGCTACGAAAAGCTGCGCACGGTGATCGAGAAGAAGATGTTCTCGAACACGGAAGAACTGCTGCCCGTCATCAGCTTCAACGCCAAGGCCAGCGCCGACGAAGCCAAGAAGCACGAAGATTTCGTCACCCGCATGGTGGCCAAGGGCTACACCTCCAAGCAGGTGCGGCTGTTGTGCGAGTGGTACTTGCGCGTGCGCAAGTCGAGCTGAGGACACCGCGTGCTCCAGCAGATCATTGATCGCCGCCTGTCGGGCAAGAACAAGTCGATCGGCAACCGCGAGCGCTTCCTGCGCCGCTACAAGGGGCAGATCCGCGAGGCGGTCAAGCGCGCGATCGACGGCCGTGGCATCCGCGACATCGAGCGGGCCGAGGACATCACGATCCCGAAGAAGGACATCTCCGAGCCCGTGTTCCACCATGGCGCCGGCGGTACGCGCGAGATGGTCCACCCCGGCAACAAGGAATATGTGCGAGGCGACCGCATCGAGCGGCCGAAAGACGGCCAGGGCGGCAAGGGCAAGGGCCAGGCCAGCGACTCGGGCGAGGGCGAAGACGATTTCACCTTCACGCTTAGCAAAGAGGAGTTCATGCAGGTTTTCTTCGAAGACCTGGCGCTGCCGCACCTGATTCGAACGCAACTGGCCGAGACGCCGGAGTGGAAGAGCCACCGCGCTGGTTTCACCAGCGACGGCACGCCGACGAACCTGCACGTGGTGCGCTCGATGCGCGGCGCAATCGGCCGGCGCATCGCCATCGGTGCCGAAGCGCGGCGTGAGTTGCGTGAGCTCGAAGAGGAGCTCGAGGCGTTGCTGCGCGACGCGCCCATCGGTGACGCGGCCTCGCGCGAGAAGATCGTGGCCCTCGAGGCACGCATCGCCGTGTTGCGCAACAAGGTCGCCCGCATTCCCTTTCTCGACCCGATCGACCTGCGCTTTCGCAACCGCGTGCGCGTGCCGGTGCCCACCAGCAAGGCGGTGATGTTCTGCCTGATGGACGTCTCGGGCTCGATGGACGAGGGCCGCAAGGACCTGGCCAAGCGTTTCTTCATCCTGCTGTACCTGTTCCTGACCCGGCACTACGACAAGATCGACATCGTCTTCATCCGCCATCACACCCAGGCCGCAGAGGTCGACGAGCAGAACTTCTTCCATGCCACCGAGACGGGCGGCACTGTGGTATCGAGCGCCCTGGTGCTGATGGAGGAGATCATCCGCGCCCGCTACAGCCCGAGCGAGTGGAACATCTACGGCGCGCAGGCCAGCGACGGCGACAACTGGCACCACGACAGCGGCCGTTGCCGCGAGTTGCTGGCCGAGAAGATCTTGCCGCTGACGCGTTACTTCGCCTATGTGCAGGTGGCCGAGGAAGAGCAGAACCTGTGGCAGGAGTACGCGCAACTGGTCGGTGTGGCGCCGCAGTTCGCGATGCGCAAGGCGACCGAGGCCGCGCAGATCTACCCGGTGTTCCGCGACCTGTTCAAGAAGGAAGGTGCGGAGGCCCGCGCTGCATGACGGTCAGCACGCCCTTGCGCGAACCGCTGCCACCCGGGCCGCGGCCGGCCGAGCGCCTGCCCGCGCCGAGCGACTGGACCTTCGAGCTGATCGAGGACTACCACCGCGTCATCCGAGCGACGGCGGCGCGTTTCGGCCTGGACACCTACCCGAACCAGCTCGAGGTCATCACCGCCGAGCAGATGATGGACGCCTACGCCAGCGTCGGCATGCCGGTCAATTACCGCCACTGGAGCTACGGCAAGGAGTTCATCTCGACCGAGAAGAACTACAAGCGCGGCGCGATGGGCCTGGCCTACGAGATCGTCATCAACTCCAACCCCTGCATCAGCTACCTGATGGAGGAGAACACGATGCCGATGCAGGCGCTGGTGATCGCCCATGCGGCCTACGGCCACAACAGCTTCTTCAAAGGCAACTACCTGTTCCGCATGTGGACCGACGCGTCGTCGATCATCGACTACCTGGTCTATGCCAAGAACTATGTTGCCGAGTGCGAGGAGCGCCACGGCCTGGATGCCGTCGAAGCGCTGCTCGACTCCTGCCACGCGCTGTCCAACCACGGTGTCGACCGCTACCGCCGGCCGAGCCGCAAGTCGCTGGCGCAGGAGCTGGCTGAACGCAAGGACCGCGAGCACCACGCGCAGCAGCAGGTCAACGACCTCTGGCGCACGCTGCCCAAACGCGTCGAGAAGGATGGCGCGGCGCCCGAGGCCAAGCGCTTCCCCGACGAGCCGCAGGAGAACATCCTCTACTTCATCGAGAAGAACGCACCGTTGCTGGAGCCTTGGCAGCGCGAGGTGGTGCGCATCGTGCGCAAGGTGGCGCAGTACTTCTATCCGCAGCGGCAGACCCAGGTCATGAACGAGGGCTGGGCCACCTTCTGGCACCACAAGATCCTGAACACGATGTACGACGACGGCTACCTCACCGACGGCGTGATGATCGAGTGGCTGAAGTCGCACACCAACGTGGTCTATCAGCCGCAAGTCGGCGAGCGTGGATACAGCGGCCTGAACCCTTATGCGCTGGGCTTCGCGATGTACACCGACATCAAGCGCATCTGCGAAAACCCGACCGACGAAGACCGCGCCTGGTTCCCTGGCCTTGCCGGCACGCCATGGCTGCCGGCGCTGCACGAGGCCATGCACAACTTCAAGGACGAGAGCTTTGTCGGCCAGTACCTTTCACCGAAGCTGATGCGCGACTTGCGTCTGTTCGCCATCACCGACGACGAGAACGACGACGAGCTCGAAGTCAGCGCGATCCACGACGACGCCGGCTACCGCCGCGTGCGCGAAGCGCTGGCGCACCAGTACGACCTCGGCTCACGCGAGCCGAACATCCAGGTCTGGAACGTCAACCTGCGCGGCGACCGCGCGCTGACACTGCGCCACGCCCAGCACAACAGCCGGCCGCTGGCCGACGGTGTGCAGGAAGTGCTGAAACACGTGGCGCGCTTGTGGGGCTTTCCGGTGCACCTGGAAAGCGTCGATGCCGACGGCGACGTGACGCAACGCTGGGCCGCCGAGACGGCCGCAACCTGAGCGGAGGGCCGGGGTCGACTGCGTTGTCAGAACGCGAAGATCTTGCCCGGGTTCATGATGTTCTTCGGGTCGAGCGCGTGCTTGATGCTGCGCATCGTCGCCACGGCAGCCGGGCCGGCCTCGTCGAGCAGGTAGGGCATCTTGTGCAGGCCGATGCCATGCTCGCCGGTGCAGGTGCCCTCCAGGCGCAGCGCGCGCCGCACCATCTTGACGTTGAGGTCTTCGACCGCCGCGCATTCGGCGGCATCGTTCGGGTCCATCAGGTAGGAGAGGTGGAAGTTGCCGTCGCCGACATGGCCGACGATCCAGTACGGGATGCCCGAGGTCTCGGCCTCGGCCACCGACTCGTTGATGGCCTCGGCCAGGCGCGAGATCGGCACGCAGGTGTCTGAGCTCTGGCAGCGGCAGCCGGGGCGCATCTGCAGCGCCGCGAAGTAGGATTCGTGGCGTGCCTTCCACAGCCGCGTGCGCTCCTCGGGCGTGCGCGCCCATTCGAAGTCGGCACCACCGTGCTCGCGCGCGATGTCCTGCACCGTTGCAGCCTGCTCGGCCACGCCGGCCTCGCTGCCGTGGAACTCCATCAGCAGCATCGGCGCTTCGCGCAGCGTCAACTTCGAATGCCGGTTGACGGCGCGGATCGCGTTTGCATCGAGCAGCTCGCAGCGCGCGATCGGCACGCCCATCTGGATGATCGCGATGGTGGTCTGCACCGCCGCGTCGATGCTCGGGAAGAAACAGGTGGCCCCGCTCACCGCTTCGGGCAGCGGGTAGAGCTTGACCGTCACCTCCGTCATCACCCCCAGCGTGCCCTCGCTGCCGACGAGCAGCCGCGTCAGGTCGTAGCCGGCCGATGACTTCTTGGCGCGCGTGCCGGTGCGCATCACCGACCCATCGGCACGGACCACCGTCGTTGCCAGCACGTTGTCCTTCATCGTGCCGTAGCGCACGGCGTTGGTGCCTGAGGCCCGCGTCGCGGCCATGCCGCCCAGGGTCGCATTGGCACCGGGGTCGATCGGGAAGAACAGGCCGCTGTCACGGATCTCGCGATTGAGCTGTTCGCGCGTCACGCCGGCTTCGACCGTGACGGTCAGGTCCTCGGCATTCACGCGCACGATGCGGTTCATGCGCGACAGGTCGATGCTGACGCCGCCCTGCACCGCCAGCAGGTGGCCCTCGAGCGACGAGCCGACGCCGAACGGGATCACCGGCACGGCGTGGGTGGCCGCCTGGCTAACCACGAACGCGACTTCATCGGTCGACTCGCAGAACACCACCACCTCGGGCGGCGCGGCGTCATAGACCGACTCGCCGCGGCCATGCTGGTCGCGTACCGCGGCGGCGGTCGAGCAGCGCTCGCCGAAGCGGGTGCGCAGAGCGTCGAGCATCGCAGACGGCAGCGGGCGGCGCGTGTCGCGGGGCAAGTCGTGCGGAGTGTTCATTGCGGCAACTCCTGAAGGGCGTGTGCCGATTGTAGGTAGCATCACCGCATGGCCAACCGACTGACACAGATCGCGACCCGCACTGGCGACGACGGCACGACGGGCCTCGGCGATGGCACCCGCGTGCCCAAAGACGCCTTGCGGGTGCAGGCGATGGGCGATGTCGACGAACTGAACTCGGGTCTCGGTGTGCTGCTCGCCGAGCTGCTGCCCGACGATGTGCGCGAGCTGCTGGTGACGATCCAGCACGAGTTGTTCAACCTCGGCGGCGAGTTGTCGATCCCGGGCTACGAACTACTGAAGGCCGACGCCGTGTTGCGCCTGGACGAGGCGCTGGCGCACTACAACGCGGCGTTGCCGCGTCTGGCCGAGTTCATTTTGCCGGCGGGCACGCGCGGCGCGGCGCTGGCGCATGTCAGCCGCACCGTGGCCCGGCGCGCCGAGCGCGCCGTGGTGGCCCTGGCTGCTCAGGAGAAGGTCAACGAGGCGCCGCGTCAGTACCTCAATCGGCTGTCGGACCTGATGTTCGTCCTGGCCCGCGTTCTCAACCGCGCCAACCTCGACGGCCTGGGCGGCGACGACGTGTACTGGCAGAGTGAACGCCTGGCCCGCGAGCAGGGCGGCTCGGCGCAGGAGTAGCGGCGCGGCCGGCACGTGTCCCGCCTGGGGCCCGATGGCCTGTGCGCCAGGCGCGCCCTCAGCCCGCGCGCCGGGTCCGCACCGCCGCGCTCAAGGTCTCGAGCACCTGGACCGAGTCGTCCCAGCCGATGCATCCGTCGGTGATGCTCTTGCCGTATTCGAGGGCGGCGGGGTCGTCCTTGCCGGCGCTGAACTTCTGCGCGCCGGCCACCAGGTGGCTCTCGACCATCACGCCGAAGATGCAGCGGGTACCGGAGGCAATCTGCGCCGCCACGTCGCGTGCCACGTCGATCTGCCTGTCGTGCTGCTTGTTGGCATTGGCGTGGCTGAAGTCGACCATCAGCCGGCAGGGCAGCTTGGCGGCTTCGATCTCGTTGCAGGCGGCCGCAACGTGGGCGGCGTCGTAGTTCGGCGTCTTGCCGCCGCGCAGGATGACGTGGCAATCCTTGTTGCCCTTGGTCTGGACGATCGCCACCTGGCCGTTCTTGTGCACCGACAGGAAATGGTGCGGCCGCGAAGCGGCCTGGATGGCGTCGATGGCGATCCGGATGTTGCCGTCGGTGCCGTTCTTGAAGCCGACCGGCGCGCTCAGGCCCGAAGCCAGCTCGCGGTGCACTTGTGACTCCGTCGTGCGCGCGCCGATCGCGCCCCAGGCGATCAGGTCGCCGATGTACTGCGGTGAGATCACGTCGAGGAACTCGCTGGCCGCCGGCATGCCCAGGCGGTTGATGTCCACGAGCAACTGGCGTGCGATGCGCAGGCCTTCGTGGATGCGAAAGCTTTCGTCGAGGTAGGGATCGTTGATCAGGCCCTTCCAGCCGACGGTGGTGCGCGGCTTCTCGAAATAGACCCGCATGACGACTTCCAGCGTGTCGGCGTGGCGGGCGCGCTCGGCCTTGAGCTTGCGGGCGTATTCCAGCGCGGCCAGCGGGTCGTGGATCGAGCACGGCCCGATCACCACCAGCAGCCGGTCGTCCTGCCCAGTGAGGATGCGGCGGATCGAATCGCGCGCGCTGCCGATCAGCGTCTCGATCGCTGTGCCGGCGATCGGAAAGAAGCGGATCAGGTGTTCGGGTGGCGGCAACGGCGTGACGTCCTTGATTCGCTGGTCGTCGGTCTGGCTGGTCTTTTCGCTGAGCGCGTAGCCATGGCCATCGCCGCCGACGCTGCCGTGGCTGGGGGATTTGGGGCTCATGCAGACTCTCCTGTCGGACATCGTGAAGTGAGGGGGCAATAAAAAACCGCCGGGGCTGCCGGCGGTCTGTTGAGTGCGTTGCGCTTGTCTTGCTTAGGCGCTTGCCTCTCGAGCCACCGGGTGGGGCGAGAACCAGAAGTAGCCAAAATAAAACGAGGCGGGGCAACGCATGGGTTGGAATCTAACACGGCGCCGCCTCAGGCCAGCGCCGGGCCGCTCCCAAGCGGCCTGAGATCCCCTCGGGCGGCGCGAGCGCGGTGAGCTTGGGGCCGTCAGTTCATGCCGTGCCGCCGACGGTCAGCCCGTCGATGCGCAGCGTCGGTTGGCCAACGCCGACCGGCACGCTCTGGCCTTCCTTGCCGCAGGTGCCGACGCCGGTGTCGAGTTCGAGGTCGTTGCCGATCATCGACACCCGCGTCAGGCAGTCGGGGCCGCTGCCGATCAGCGTGGCGCCTTTCACCGGGTACTGGATCTTGCCGTTCTCGACCCAGAAAGCCTCGCTGGTCGAGAAGACGAATCTGCCGCTGGTGATGTCGACCTGGCCGCCGGCGAAGTTGGTGGCGTAGATGCCGCGCTTGAGGCTGGCGACGATCTCGTCCTTGGTTCGCGCGCCAGGCAGCATGTAGGTGTTGGTCATGCGCGGCATCGGCACATGGGCGTAGCTTTCGCGGCGGCCGTTGCCGGTCGGTTTGGCGCGCATCAGCCGCGCGTTCATCGCGTCCTGGATGTAGCCTTTCAAGATGCCGTCCTCGATCAGGACCGTGCGTTGAGTGGCTTGGCCTTCGTCATCGACATTGAGGCTGCCGCGCCGGTCGGGCAGGGTGCCGTCGTCCAGAACGGTCACGCCCTTTGCGGCGACGCGTTGGCCGATCCTGCCCGAGAATGCCGACGAGCCCTTGCGATTGAAATCACCTTCGAGGCCGTGCCCGATGGCTTCGTGCAGCAGCACGCCGGGCCAGCCAGGGCCGAGCACCACGGCCATTTCACCGGCGGGCGCGGGCCGGGCTTCGAGGTTGGTCAGCGCGGCATTGACGGCATGATCGACATAGCGCTCGATCACGGCATCCTGGAAGTAGCCCAGGCCGAAACGCCCGCCGCCGCCGCCGCTGCCGACTTCCCGGCGCACCACGCCGGCCACGGTCTGTTCGGCGATCACCGTCACCGACAGGCGCACCAGCGGGCGCACGTCGGCTGCCCGCGTACCGTCGGCGCGGGCCACCAGCACCACGTCGTACTCGGCTGCGACGCCGGCCATCACCTGAACCACGCGCGGGTCCTTGCTGCGGGCCAGGCGCTCGACCTTCTCCAGCAGGGCCACCTTCTGCGTGCTGTCGAGCGTGGTGATCGGGTCGGTCGGCGCGTAGAGCATGCGGCTGCCCGCGACCGTCGACTTGACGCCGACCTTGACCCGCCTGCTTTGCCCCGCAGCAGCGATCGTGCGCACCGTGCGCGCGGCGTCTTGCAGCGCGGCCTCCGAGATGTCGTCGCTGTAGGCGAAAGCGGTCTTCTCGCCGGCCACGGCACGCACGCCCACGCCCTGGTCGATCGAGAAGCTGCCGCTCTTGACGATACCTTCTTCCAGGCTCCAGCCCTCGTGGCGCGTGCTCTGGAAATACAGGTCGGCATCGTCGATGCGGTGGGCCGCGATGGTCTGCAGGGCGGCACACAGGTGCGCATCGGTCAGGCCGAAGGGGGTCAGCAGCAGCGCCTCGGCTGTAGCCAGGCGCTCGATCGTCGGTTCGCGGGAAATCATGCTGCGGATTGTAGGAGCGAGGCAAGCGCGCGCCTGCTGGTGTCGCTGGCGAGCGATCCGGCTTCAGCCGTTGAGGGTGTCGCCTTGCTCTGGCGTCCTGCGCCAGGCCAGCGCTTGCTCATAGAGCCGGTTGCGCGGCGCACCGGTCAGCGTGGTCGCCAGCGCGACCGCCTGCTTGAGCGGCAACTCGGCCACCAGCACGCGCAAAGTGCGCTCGCTGCCGGCATCGAGCGCACCGTCCACCGGCGAGTCCGCCCGCTGGCCATGCAGGACCAGCACGAACTCGCCGCGCGAGCGGTTCGTGTCGGCCGCCAGCCAGGCCGGCGCGTGTTCCGCCGCCATCGTCGCGACGGTCTCGAACTGCTTGGTCAACTCGCGGCCCAGCGTCAGGCGCCGGGCGGGCATCTGCGCAGCCAGCGCATCGAGCAGGGCCGCGATCCGGTGCGGGGCCTCGAACAGCACCAGCGCCTCAGTCTGTCGTCGGGCCAAGGCGGCCAAGGCGCTGTCACGCTCGCCGGCCTTGGCTGGCAGGAAACCAACGAAGGCAAACCCATGGGCCTCGGTGTCGCCGGCCACGCTGAGCGCTGCCAGCACGCTGCTGGCCCCGGGCAACGGCACGGTGGCGTAACCCGCGGTCTGCGCCGCGGCCACCAGCGCGGCGCCCGGGTCCGACACCACCGGCGTGCCGGCATCGCTGACGTAGGCCACGCGCTCGCCGCGCGCCAGCCGGGCCAACACCTGCTGTGTGGCGGCGTGCTCGTTGTGCTGGTGCAGGGCCAACAAGGGCTTGTGCAAGCCGAGGTGGCTCAGCAGCGAGCCGCCGACCCGTGTGTCTTCGCAGGCCACTGCGTCGACGAGGCCAAGCACATGCACCGCGCGCAGCGTCAGGTCAGCCAGATTACCGATGGGCGTGGCCACCACGTACAAGGTGCCGGCGGGATACTGCTGTGCACTGGCTGCGGCAGCCGCGGCCTGGGTGATGATCGCGGCAAGAGCGAAGGAGGTGGCGACGATGTTCTCCCGCCGCAGTGCGGCAACCGACAAGCAAGTTCGCGGCGATGCGGCCGAGGCCCGTGCGCTTGCGCACCTGGAGCGTCACGGTTTGACGCTGGTCGAGCGCAATTATCGGGTCGCGCGCGGCCCCCATGCGCGTGGCGGCGAGCTTGACCTGATCCTGCGCGAGCGCGACGGTACGCTGGTCTTTGTCGAGGTGCGGGCGCGCGCGGATCCGCGCCACGGCGGTGCAGCGGCCAGCGTCGGAGCGGCCAAGCGAGCCAGCCTGGTGCTTGCGGCGCGACACTTCCTGCTGCGGTTCAGCGCGCCGCCGCCGTGCCGTTTCGATGTCGTGGCCATCGACGGCGGCGAGCTTCAGTGGTTTCGTGGCGCCTTCGACGCGGGCTGATGCATGTTGGAACTGCCGGCGCGAGAGCGTGTCATATGATCCGTGCCCATGCTCGAACAGCGCATTCAGCAGCAGTTCTTCGAAAGCGCCGACCTGCTCTCGCAGACGGCCGAAGCCCTCGCCAAACCGATCGCCGACGCCGCCCAGGCGTTGCTCGGCTGTATCACTGCGGGTGGAAAAGTCATGCTCTGCGGCACCGGTGTCGCTTCGGCGTTGGCGCAGCACGGTGCCGCGCTGATGATCGGGCGCTTCGAGCGCGAGCGGCCCGGGCTCGCGGCAATTGCGGTCGCCGGTGAGGCCGAAGTGCGGGCCCTCGGCGCGCCGGGCGACGTGCTGCTGGCCATCAGTGCCGCCAGCCCGGCACCCGCCCTGGTCGCTGCTGTGGTCGCCGCCCAGGCCAAGGACATGACGGTGGTGGCCCTGACCGGCCTTGACGCCGCCAGCCTGCTCGTCCGATTGAGCGAATCCGATGTCTTCATCACCGTGCCACACGAGCGTGCGGCACGCGTTCTCGAAGTCCACACCGTGGCTTTGCACTGCCTGTGCGATGCGGTGGACTTGCAACTTCTAGGCGAACAGGAACCGAAATGACACGTCTCACTCTCTTGCTGCTGCGCCGTGCCGCGCTGGTGACCCTGGCGGCAGTGACCCTCGGTGGCTGTGCCGCAGTGATGGTTGGGGCCGCTGCCGGCGGCGTCATGATGGCCACCGACCGCCGCACGGCTGGCGCGCAAGTCGAGGACCAGTCTATCGAACTCAAGGCTGCGACGCGCATCCAGGAGACGGTTGGTGATCGCGGCCATATCAACGCCACCAGCTACAACGGTACGGTGCTGCTCACGGGCGAGGTGGCCAGCGAGGCCGATCGCGGCGCCATCGAGCAGGCAGTATCACGCATCGAGAGCGTGCGATGGGTGGTCAACGAACTGGCGGTGATGCCCTCGAGCTCGCTCACGTCGCGCTCCAACGACTCGTATCTGACCAGCAAGGTCAAGGCCACTTTTCTCGATGCCAAGGATCTGCAGGCCAACACCCTGAAGGTGGTCACCGAGCGCTCCACGGTGTTCCTGATGGGCCGTGTGACCGAGCGCGAAGCGTCCCGCGCCGCCCAGCTGGCGCGTGGGATCTCGGGCGTGCAAAAGGTGGTGCGCGTGTTTGAAATTCTGACCGAGGCCGAACTGGCCGACCTGGGCAGCAAGAAGAGCTGAGCGCAGCGCAACTCGGCGCTACGTCAGCCGCTTGATCAGGCTCGACGTGTCCCAGCGCTGCCCGCCCATTGCCTGAATGTCGGCGTAGAACTGATCGACCAGCGCCGTCACAGGCAGCTGGGCGCCATTGCGGCGGGCTTCGTCGAGGACCAGGCCGAGGTCCTTGCGCATCCAATCGACGGCAAACCCGAAGTCGAACTTGTCGTCCAGCATCGTCGTGCCGCGGTTGTCCATCTGCCAGCTCTGCGCGGCGCCCTTGCCGATGACGTCGAGCACCTGCCTCATGTCCAGGCCGGCTTTCTGACCGAAGGCAATTGCTTCGGCCAAGGCCTGGACCATTCCGGCGATGCTGATCTGGTTGACCATCTTGGCCAGTTGCCCGGCACCCGACTCGCCGACCCGCGTCACGGCCCTCGCAAAGGCCATTGCCACCGGCTGCAGGGTGGCGAACGGCGCAGCGTCGCCGCCGCACATCAGCGTCAGCGTGCCGTTGACGGCCCCGGCCTCGCCTCCCGAGACCGGTGCGTCGACGAAAGCCAGGCCGCGCTGTAGCGCAGCGGCGTACAACTCGCGCGCGACCGCAGCCGAGGCTGTGGTGTGGTCGACGAAGATGCTGCCGCGCGACATGCCGGCTGACGCGCCGTTGTCGCCGAGTACCACGGCGCGCAGGTCGTCGTCGTTGCCGACGCAGGCAAAGACGATGGCCGCATCAGCCGCCGCTTCACGCGGCGAGGCTGCCGCGCGACCGCCGTACTCGGTGACCCAGGCGGCGGCCTTGGCTGCGGTGCGATTGAAGACCGTGACCCGGTGCCCAGCGCGCGCCAGGTGCCCGGCCATCGGATAGCCCATCACCCCCAGGCCGAGAAAGGCGACGGTCCGGGGTTCGACTGAGGGGTAGGTCTTGGCGATCATGCAGGCAAGTATGCCCGCACGATCGTGCTCACACGATCGTCAGGTGTTCCGTGCCGGAGGCCAGATCCGACGTGCGCGCCCGCTTGCTGTTGAGCTTGATCTGCAAGCGCAAGTCGTTGACCGAGTCGGCGTTGCGCAGCGCGTCTTCGTAGGTCACCATGTTGGTCTCGTAGAGGTCGAACAGGGCTTGGTCGAAGGTCTGCATGCCGAGTTCGCGCGAGCGCTTCATCAGCTCCTTGATGTCGCCGACTTCGCCCTTGAAGATCATGTCGGCCACCAACGGCGTGTTGAGCAGGATCTCCACTGCAGCGATGCGGCCGCGGCCTTCCTGGCGCGGCAGCAGGCGTTGCGAGATCAGCGCCTTGAGGTTCAGCGACAAGTCCATCAGCAACTGGGCCCGGCGTTCCTCGGGGAAGAAGTTGATGATCCGGTCCAGCGCCTGGTTCGAGCTGTTGGCGTGCAGCGTGGCCAGGCACAGGTGGCCGGTCTCGGCGAAGGCCACCGCATGCTCCATCGTTTCGCGGTCGCGGATCTCGCCCATCAGGATCACGTCGGGAGCCTGGCGCAATGTGTTCTTCAGCGCCGGTGCCCAGTCGTCGGTGTCGATGCCGACCTCACGCTGGGTGACGATGCAGTTCTTGTGCGCATGCACGAACTCGACCGGGTCTTCGATCGTGATGATGTGGCCGTAGGAGTTCTCGTTGCGGTAATCGACCAGTCCGGCCAGCGACGTGCTCTTGCCCGACCCGGTGGCGCCGACAAAGATCGTCAGCCCGCGCTTGGTCATCGCCACATCCTTCAGGATCTGTGGCAGGCCCAGGCTGTCGATGGACGGGATCTGCATCGGTATCGTGCGCATCACCAGACCAACATGGCCCTGCTGCACGAAGGCATTGACGCGGAAGCGGCCGATGCCGGTCGGCGAGATCGCGAAGTTGCACTCCTTGCTGCGCTCGAACTCGGCCGCCTGCTTGTCGTTCATCACCGCGCGCGTCAGCGCCATCGTGTGCTGGCCCGAGAGCGGCTGCGGGCTGACCTTGGTGATCTTGCCGTCGACCTTGATCGCTGGCGGAAAGTCGGCAGTCAGGAACAGGTCCGAGCCATTGCGGCTGACCATCAGCCGCAGCAGGTCGTTGACAAATTTGGAGGCTTGATCGCGTTCCATGGAAGTCCTAAGTTAGCGCCGGCATGGGCTCAAGCCAGCGCAGGGCCGCTCCCAAGCGGCCTGCGCGGCCCCGGCAGCGAGCGACGTGATCGGGGCAGCCATCTACCCCAGGAAGTTTTCCGGCGTGCGCGCGCGACCGCGCGCCTCGGCCGGCGAAATGATGTTGCGCTTGACCAGTTCGGTCAGGGTCTGGTCCAGGGTCTGCATGCCCAGGCTCTGGCCGGTCTGGATCGCCGAGTACATCTGCGCGATCTTGTTCTCGCGGATCAGGTTCTTGATCGCCGACGTGCCGAGCATGATCTCGTGCGCCGCCACGCGGCCCGACCCGTCCTTCAACTTGCACAGGGTCTGCGAGATCACTGCGATCAGCGACTCCGACAACATCGAACGAACCATTTCCTTTTCCGCGGCCGGGAATACGTCGACGACGCGGTCGATGGTCTTGGCAGCCGAACTGGTGTGCAGGGTGCCGAACACCAGGTGGCCGGTTTCGGCGGCCGTCAGGGCCAGGCGAATCGTTTCCAGATCTCGCAGCTCGCCGACCAGGATCGCGTCCGGGTCTTCGCGCAAGGCTGCGCGCAAGGCATTGTTGAAGCTCAGGGTGTGCGGGCCGACTTCGCGCTGGTTGACCAGGCACTTCTTCGACTCGTGCACGAATTCGATCGGGTCTTCGACGGTCAGCACGTGGCCGTATTCGTTTTCGTTCAGGTGATTCACCATCGCCGCCAGCGTTGTGCTCTTGCCCGAGCCGGTCGGTCCGGTCACCAGCACCAGGCCGCGCGGCTTGAGCGACAGTTCGGCGAAGATCTTCGGCGTGTTCAGCTGTTCGAGCGTCAGGATCTTGCTCGGGATGGTGCGGAACACCGCCGCCGAGCCGCGGTTCTGGTTGAAGGCATTGACACGAAACCGCGCCAGGCCCTGGATCTCGAACGAAAAGTCGCATTCCAGCGTGTCTTCATAGTGCTTGCGCTGCGAGTCGTTCATGATGTCGTACACCATGTCATGCACATGCTTGTGCTCGAGCGGGTCGACATTGATGCGCCTCACATCGCCGTGCACACGGATCATCGGCGGCAGGCCCGACGAGAGGTGCAGGTCGGAGGCCTTGTTCTTGACCGAGAAGGCCAGCAGCTGGGTGATGTCCATGAGTTTGTGTCGCGCTATTGAGATAGTCTCGGACCATTATGGCGAGCATCGAAGGCAAGTTACAACAAGTCAGAGAGCGCATTGCGCTGGCCTGTGCCGCCGCGCAACGTCCCGTGCAAAGCGTCACATTGCTGGCGGTGAGCAAGACCTTTGCCGCTGCCGCGGTTCGCGCAGCGCACGCCACAGGACAGCGTGCGTTCGGCGAGAACTATGTGCACGAGGCGCTGGGCAAGATCGAGGCGCTGGCTGATTTGCGCCCATCGATCGAGTGGCACCTGATCGGCCCATTGCAGAGCAACAAGACGCGCGAAGTCGCGACCCGCTTCGACTGGGTCCACAGCATCGATCGCCTGAAAGTGGCCGAACGCTTGTCGGCCCAGCGCCCGGCCGGCTTGCCACCGATGCAGGTGTGCCTGCAGGTCAATGTCAGTGGCGAGGCCAGCAAGAGCGGCGTCGCGCCAGCAGAGCTGCCGGTGTTGGCCCGAGCGGTGTCTGCGCTGCCCAACCTGCGCCTGCGCGGGCTGATGTCGATTCCCGAGCCGGTGGCCGACCCCGCGGCCCAGCGCGCGCCGCATCGCCAATTGCGCCAGTTGTTCGAGGCCCTGCGGCGTGACGGCCTGGCGCTGGACACGCTGTCGATGGGCATGAGTGCCGACCTCGAAGCGGCGATCGCCGAGGGCGCAAGCATCGTGCGCGTCGGCACGGCGATCTTCGGCGAGCGCGCGTAGGGCGAGGCCGCAAGCGTCAGATCGCCAGCGTGGTGGTGTTCTTCACCTCTTCCATCACCGCATAGGTGCGCGTCTCGCGCACGCCGGGCAGGGTCCAGATCACGCTGCCGACGAATTCGCGGTAGGCCGCCATGTCGGCCACGCGGGTCTTGAGCAGGTAGTCGAAGCCGCCGGCCACCAGGTGGCATTCGAGGATTTCGGCGCGCACCTGCACCGCTGCCTTGAAGGAGTCCATCACGTCTTGCACCGTGCGGTCGAGTAGCACCTCGATGAAGACCATCAACCCAGCGCCCAACTTGGCCGGGTTCAAGCGTGCTTCGTAGCCGAGGATGAAGCCGTCGCGCGTCAGGCGCTTGACGCGCTCGAGCGCCGCGGTCGGCGACAGGTGCACCACCTCGGCCAGCTTCAGGTTGCTGATCCGGCCGTCGGCCTGCAGTGCGCGCAGGATGCGTGCGTCGATCTTGTCCAGGCCGCGCGTGGTGTCGTCACTCATGTGGATAACTCTCCAGGCTGAGGCGAAAACTCGGAAGCATTCTCTACGCAGGGCCGCGTAAGCTGTCGATTATCCAACTGCCAGGGGTTGCCATGGGCCCGCACACATCGACCTTCGTAGCCCCGCCGGAACGCGCCCGGTTGCCGTTTCCGTACCGGCCCGAGGCCGATGGCGTGGGTGCGGCGCTGGCAAGGCTGGGCGGGCTCGACTGGTCGGCGGTGATCGGCGTTGCGCGGCCGTGGGTGGACGGCGTCCGAGCAAATCCGGCGCCGTTCTGGGCCATGGAGTCGCTGCTGCACGAGTACCCAATCTCCACCTCCGAGGGCCTGGCCCTGATGCGGCTGGCCGAGGCGCTACTGCGCGTGCCCGATGCCGAGACGGCGATTGCGCTCACGGCCGACCAACTCGGCCGTGCCGACTTCGATGCCAACGACGCCGAGGGCCCGCACCGCATGCTGGCCAGCCTGTCGGCCAGCGCGATCGCGTTGTCCAAGCGCTTCCTGCCCGAAGGCGAGAACCCGCCCGGCCTGCTGCAGCGGCTGGGTGCGAAGACGGTGGTCGCGGCCACCGTGCGCGCGCTGCAACTGCTCGGGCGCCAGTTCGTCCTCGGCCGCACGATCGCCGAAGCGATGGGCGAAGCGTCGGGCCAGCGCAAGTCGATGCCCAACCTGCGCTTCAGCTATGACATGCTCGGCGAAGGCGCGCGCACGGAGCACGACGCCCAGCGCTACCTCGCCTCTTACCGCAATGCGATCGACGCCATCGCCGCGGGGCGCACCGCGGCGTCGCCGCATGAGGCCGACGGCATCTCGATGAAACTCAGCGCGCTGTTTCCCCGCTACGAGGATGCGCAGCGCGACCGCGTCTTCGCCGAGCTGCTGCCGCGGGTGTGGAGCCTGATCGAGCCCGCCGCGCGCGCGAACATCAACCTGACGATCGACGCGGAAGAGAGCGACCGACTCGAACTCTCGCTCGACGTGATGGAGGCGCTGGCCGGGCGCATCGCCGCTGAGTGCCCGCAGTGGGACGGCTTCGGCCTGGCAGTGCAGTCCTACCTGACGACCGGCTTGGCCGTCGTCGACGAGGTCGCCGCGATGGCGCACCGGCACGGCCTGAAGTTCATGGTCCGCCTGGTCAAGGGCGCCTACTGGGACGGCGAGATCAAGCGCGCGCAAGAGGCCGGCCTGCCGGGCTACCCGGTGTTCACGCACAAGCAGCACACCGACCTCTCGTACCTGGCCTGCGCCCGCGCGCTGATCGGCCACCACGACGTCATCTACCCGCAGTTCGCGACCCACAACGCCGGCACCATCGCCGCCATCCTGCAGATGGCGCGCGAGCAGGGCGCGGAATTCGAGTTCCAGCGCCTGCACGGCATGAGCGAAGGAATTTACCGCGAGGTCTCGCGGCCGATCCCGGCGGGTGAACTGACGGCCACACCCCCCGCTCCACCCGCTCAAGCGGGGGGCTTGGATGCGGTTCCGGTTCGTGTGTATGCGCCGGTGGGGTTGCACCGCGACCTGCTGGCCTACCTGGTCCGGCGCTTGCTCGAGAACGGCGCCAATTCGTCGTTCGTGCACCAGATGGCCGACGAGGCGGTCAGCGCCGAGGAATTGCTGGCCTCACCGCTGCAGACCCACGACGACGAGGGCCAGCCGCTGCCGGCCGCGCTGTTCGGTGCAGGGCGCGCCAATTCGACCGGCGCCGACCTGGCCTGCTTGGCGATGCGCGAGCCCTTCGACCGCGCCCTGGCATCGGTGCGCATCGGCGAGTCGGCGATGGCGACCGCGGCCGAGATCGACGCGGCGATGAGCCGCCTGCATGCCGGCTTTGCCACCTGGAACGCTCGCCCGCTGGCCGAGCGCGCGGCGCTGCTGCGCCGTGCCGGCGACGCGCTCGACGCGCGTCTGCCCGAGTTCTGCGCATTGCTGGTCAAGGAAGCGCACAAGACCCTGGGCGACTGCGTGGCCGAGGTGCGCGAGGCGGTCGACTTCTGCCGCTACTACGCCGAGCAGGCCGAGTTGCGCCAGGGCGACCCCGCACTGTGCGGCTGCGGCGTGTTTGTCTGCATCAGCCCGTGGAACTTCCCGCTGGCGATCTTTGCCGGCCAGGTGGTTGCCGCGCTGGTGGCCGGCAACACGGTGGCCGCCAAGCCCGCCGAGCAGACGCCGCGGGTGGCGCGGCGCTTCGTCGCGCTGCTGCATGAGGTCGGCGTGCCGACCGATGCGCTGGCCTGGCTGCATGGCAGCGGCGAGACCGTCGGCGCCGCCTTGGTCGCCGACGCGCGCACGGCCGGCGTGTGCTTCACCGGCAGCACGCAGGTCGCCCGCCTCATCAACCGCGCGCTGGCGGCCAAGGCCGGCCCGGTCGTGCCACTGATCGCCGAGACCGGTGGCCTGAACGCGATGATCGTCGACAGCACCGCGCTGCCCGAGCAGGTGATCGATGCCGTGGTCCAGAGCGCTTTTCGAAGTGCCGGCCAGCGCTGCTCGGCGCTGCGCCTGCTGTGCGTGCACGAGGCGATCGCCGACGGCGTGACCGAGATGCTGCGCGGCGCACTGGCCGAATTGCGCGTCGGCGATCCGGCCTTGCTGGCCACCGATGTCGGCCCGCTGATCGATGCCGAAGCGCATGCAAATGTCGCCCGCCACATCGCACGCCTGCGGCGCGAAGCCACGTTGATCGCCGAAAGCCCGCCGGGTGCGGCGGGCCCGACACACATCGCACCGATCGCCTTCGAGATCGCGCGCATCGCCGACATGCAGGAAGAAATCTTCGGCCCGGTATTGCATGTCGTTCGCTGGGGCGGCGAGGTCGATGCCGTGGTGGCGCAGATCAACGCGCTAGGCTATGGCCTGACGCTGGGCATCCAAACGCGCATCGACAGCCGCGCGCTGCGCATCGCCGAAGCCGCGCGCATCGGCAACGTCTACGTCAACCGCAACATGATCGGTGCGGTGGTCGGCGTGCAGCCCTTCGGCGGCGAGGGCCTGTCGGGTACCGGGCCGAAAGCCGGCGGGCCGCACTACCTCGACCGCTTTGCGCGCGTGCCGCACCACCAGGGCGCGGTGGCCGGACCCGCGCCGACCCCGACTGCGACCGCCGCGCCGCCGCTGCTCGACGCCTTGGTCGCCGGCCAGCGCACCTGGGCCTCGCAGCCGCTGGCGCAACGCGTGGTGGCCGTCCTGCGCGCCGCGTCGCGGCTCGACGAGCGAGCCGCCGCGCTGCTGCGCCGACATGCCGACCAGGCCCTCAGCCTTCTGGCCGATCAGGCGCTGCCCGGCCCCACTGGTGAAAGCAATACCCTGCGCCTGCACCCGCGCGGCGTGTTCGCGATCCTGGCGCACGGCGCGGAT
>Ga0209254_10000918_pt1 | contig 25836 bp, 21 predicted proteins | sample FrelakmetDIP11DI_FD_187148 | JGI IMG/M metagenome (GOLD analysis project Ga0209254, IMG submission 187148) | Freshwater lake sediment microbial communities from the University of Notre Dame, USA, for methane emissions studies - DIP11 DI (SPAdes)... | ecosystem: Environmental > Aquatic >...
ATAAGGCCAGGGGATCACTCCTACGATAGGAGTAACGATGTAGTTGGTGATTGTCAAGTAATTTCTCAACCGCCCAAGGATTTGGACATGCTCGGGTTTTAGCCCGATTTCTTCCCATGCTTCACGCAAGGCTGTCACTTCCGGTGATTTATCACCTGGATCGGTTCTTCCGCCAGGAAAAGCCACTTGACCGCTGTGTTCGGGCAAGTCATCCCTACGACGTGTGAACAATATCTGCCAGGCGGAATCCTCTCGCAGGAGTGGGATCAAGACGGCAGCAGGTTTTGGTTTTCCCTTGGCTTGTAAGAGTAGAGGGGGGTATTCCAGGTAAGGGTCACCTGGATCACTTTCTTGTGCCTGCTTCAGGCGGTTTCGAATATCTTCTTCTGTGAGGTCTAGCACGGCATCTCATTATATTCTGCTTCAAGTTTTGGAGGAATTGTAAGCTCCTCTTCTACTCTGAGCAATGCACGGGCGAAGATTAGATAACCAGTGTGAGCTACCATCCGGTCAACCGGCCTTAACCGATCGGCGACAGGTTTGTAGTAGCGCAGCATGATTTCACAGACATCCACAAACGCAAATCCATTGGCGTGGAAGACATAAATAAGCCGTGAGACCTGGTTGGTGGTAGGCAGAATCGATCCGAAGTAGCCGCCAGACTTCAGTGCCTGGCGTACTTGTGGCATATATTCGTAAGGATTGGGCAAGTCGAGGAACAGCGCGTCGACACCCTGTTCATCAAAACCTTCGGCGATATCACGTTCTTTCAACGTAGCCCTCTCCAATAATCCCAGTCGCTCCAGGTTCTTGCGAGCCAAATTCTGCATCTCGGGACGTATATCGTAAGAATAGACATGCCCTTGCGGTCCAACCGCCCAGGCTAAGGCAGTAGTGAATGCGCCCGAGCCTGTGCCGGCTTCTAACACCTGAGCCCCCGGTCCGATCCCCATAGTCACCAACACGAAACCGATATCTTTAGGGTACATGATCTGCGTATTGCGTTTTGTTTCGCGCAGGATATCAGTCAGGGAAGGTTGTAATAAATAATATAGACTACCAGTATGCGTATAGACTTGGCTCCCCCAGGGGATACCGATAATTGGATCGAAATTGACTACTCCACGATGGGTATGGAGCTGACCTCCTGCAACTAGCCGGACGAGATACACTTTATTAGTGGGGCTGACAAGTTGGATCAAGTCGCCCTCTTGGGTAGTCGCTTTTGTATTGAGTGGTTGCATAAAGGTCGCTCCTCCGGTTGAAGACTAACAATCTATATTATATTATGGTAAATACCTGAAGCAATTTCCACCTTCTGGATGTTATTTACTATATTGCTATCCAAACGGGTGGTTACCGCGCCTCACCACACGGCGAATAAGTTGAATGATTACTTGGATTTCTTCTGTGTCTCTACCGGACTGAGCCAATTTCCAACGAACAGGAAGGCCAGACTGGCAGGTATTGCCAGTCCTAAATGCAGCGAGCCAAGGCTACCGATCGTTAAGCCCAGGCGTGTTGCAACAAACTGTCCCAACCAGAAACCCAACCAACCGAGCACCAGGTCTAGCAACAATTTGCCGCCACCACCTCCTCGTACTGCATGGAAACCTGCTCCGAGTAACGTAGAAAGTATGAAGCCTAAAAGCAATGACGAAAGAGACATTTTTCCCTCATTTCTACTCCTGGATGATCCCGCCACCCAGGCATACCTCATCGTTATAAAAAACTACCGCCTGGCCGGGTGTGATCCCTCGAACCGGTTGCTCGAACTGAACCAGAACGCTATCCCGCCCAATTGGAGTTACTTGTGCCCAAGCTGCCTGTGCTTTGTAGCGGATTTTTACCTGGGAGCGGAATGGGCCTGCGGGTGGTTCTCCAACGATCCAATTTACGTTACCTGCACTCAAGTTGTAGGATCCTAGCTGGTCCGCTTTGCCAACCAGCAAAGCGTTACATTCTCTGTCTTTGAAAATCACATATAGCGGGTCGGTTGTAGCAACTCCCAGCCCCTTGCGTTGTCCAATGGTGTAAAAAGCCAGCCCGCGATGCTCTCCGATCAACTCTCCGTCCGCTGTGTATATAGGGCCCGGTTTTTCGACTTCAGGAGCGTGGCGTTGGAGGAATTTTCGGTAATCATCTGCGCCCAGGAAACACAGGTCTTGGCTATCCGGTTTTTCGGCGACCGGCAGCCCTCTTCTTTTCGCCATTTCTCGCACCTGGGGCTTTGTCGTATCTCCAAGCGGGAATAGCGTTTTCTCCAGGTTAGACTGTCCCAAAAAATGCAAAACATAAGACTGGTCTTTCGATGGGTCGACACCCTTAAGGAGTCTGATTTTGCCATTATTGTCAATGCTAATCCGGGCATAATGACCGGTTGCCATGAAATGGGCGCCAAGATCAATTGCTCGATCCAATAGGAAGCCCCAACGGACCAACCGGTTGCAGGTCAGGCAAGGATTAGGTGTAATGCCCTCTTTGTAGCCTTCAATAAAATATTGTACGACTTCATCCCGGAAGAGTTGTTGGGCATCGACCGCATAGAAAGGGATTTTAAGTTGTGCTGCGACCCGTCTGGCTAATGCCATCGAATCCGGAGTGCAGCAGCGGTTTTCTTCGCAGCGCCCATCTTCGCTCCAGAGCCGCAGCATCAACCCGGTTACCTGGTAACCCTGTTCGACCAGCAACGCAGCTGCAACTGAGCTATCAACACCGCCGCTCATGGCGACGACAACTTTAGTGGAAGAGGCGGGCACGTTCAACCACCGTCGGCAAAACATCCAGGAATGCTTCTACCTCAGCAGGAGTGGTTGCTGTGCCGAGTGTAACGCGTAGTGAGCCTAAAGCCCACTCGCGCGCTAGTCCTAATCCAGTCAGCACGTCCGATGGCTCCGGATCGCCGGTCTTGCAGGCTGAGCCGGACGAACAGGCGAAACCTTCCACATCCAGCAGCATCAATATTGCATTACCATCCACACCCCGGAATACAAAACTGGCGTGATTGGGCAGCCGGTGGTTGATCTCTCCGGTCAGCCGGGCGTTGGGGATTTCCTCCAATACCCGGCCGATGATCCGGTCGCGTAGCGGTTGCATGGCGGCGACACGCTGTCTACGCTCACTCTGCGCTAACCGGAATGCCTCTGCCAGCCCAGCGATGTAGGGAATATTGTGCGTCCCGGCGCGCAGACCAGACTCTTGTCCGCCGCCGGTCAGAATTGGAACGATCGGCGTGCCTTTCCGGACGTACAATGCTCCCACCCCCTTAGGACCATAGAATTTATGCGCTCCTAACGCGAGCAAGTCAACGTTTAATTCCTGGACGTCCACGGGCAAATATGCAGCTGCCTGAACCGCGTCGGTATGTAGTGGCACGTCAAGTTCGTGGCAGATCTTCCCGATTTCCGAGATCGGGTTGATCGTGCCAATCTCGTTGTTGGCGTATATTACCGAGACTAATGCGGTGGAAGGTTTCAAACGCTGTGCAACAGCGGCTGGATCGACAATACCAGCCTCATCTACGGGGAGATATTCAACCTCAAAGCCGTGTAAACGGGCTAGTTGTTGCGCTGTTTTTGTAACAGCGTGATGCTCAACCGGGCTGATCAGGATGTGGTCGGCAGCGGTCTGTCCGCGCCGGGCGAAAGCGGTTCCGCGCAATGCCAGGTTATCACTCTCGGAACCACAAGAGGTAAAGATAACTTCATCCAGTTCGCAGTTCAAGGCGGTTGCGATTGATAACCGCGCTTCTTCAAGCGCTGCTTCAGCTTGCTGCCCATAGGTATGAACGGATGAAGAGTTGCCAAAAACCTGGCTAAAAAAAGGCAGCATCACCTCCAATACACGTGAGTCAACCGGCGTGGTGGCTGCGTAATCCAGATAAACCTTATCCATGGTTACCTTCACATGATTTTCTCTGCTTATCAAGTCACATTATCGAAAAAATAGGGCGCCATTTTCCGCCACCAAGGCCAGTCGTGATTTACATCCAAGCCCCAAATATCGATCCAGGCTGGGATACTCTTGGCTTCCAAGATTTTTTCCAGAGCCAATGTATCTGCCAACATCGGTTCTTCCCAGGCGCCCTGACCGCAACAAATGATGATCTGGCTCTGGCGGTAACGATCAATATACCATTGGTCGTTCAGGTTGGATAGATAAGCAATCGGAGAGTTGAAATACACGTTCTCATCCATATAATCACCGACGAACATCCCAAGCTGGTAGAGCCCACTCAATGCAATCACGCCGTCGAACTGGTCTGGATGGCGGAAGAAGAAATTGGCTGCGTGGTAAGCGCCCATGCTGCAACCGGTGCTGATGAAGCGTTGGTCAGGATCCCCACACAGCTTTCTGGCGAAGGGAAGAACTTCCTGTAGAACATAACGATCGTATTCTTCGTGCCGGCGTGCCCGATCTGCCGGATGGGCATCCCGATTGGCCCAGGTTTGACTGTCAATGCTATCGACTGTAAATAGCCTCAACCTACCTGCTTCAATCAACTCCTGTAAAGACTGGACCATCCCAAAATCCTCAAATTCGAAGAACCGACCCCCTTGCGCTGGGAAAACCACGGCTGGCTTGCCGGCTTGACCGTAGACTTTTAACTCCATTTCCTGGTTAAGAGCTTCGCTCCACCACTTGTGATATTCGGTGTCCACTGAAACAACTCCGGAATCCGGTTTAGTCAGGTTTATGGATATAATCCACGATCTCGTATACCTCTGCCAGGTCTTGTGAGCGGATCAAATATCCGTAGTCGCCCAGTGCGGCGCTGAAGATACCGTTGACTGGTTCGTGGTGTACGATCTGGTGGCTGAATGTCGCCTGGATTTGCTCATGAGAGTGAGCGTAGTTCCGGTTCAATTTACGTCCGACGTAACAGGCATGGTATTTTCTGGAATAATCGGCTGTGAAGCGGTTGTGGACGATGATATTCGCCCATTCCAGGTAGATATTGATGTCATTTGCATAGTTGAACATATCCGTTGTCATGCCCCCAGGCGGGCGCATGTTAACCTCTAAAGCGACTATCTTGTTGTCGCTCTTCCGGCGGAAGAATTCGAAGTGGAAGAAGCGTTCTCGGACATCAAAAGCTTGTAAGACAGCTCGACCAGCGCTCTCCAGGTCGTGGGGGATCTCTCTCAAGGAATAATAATAGATCAAACTATCGTTATTGACGGTCTCCATTATCCCCTGGCTGTATTGGTGTGCAGTAAAGAAGACCAGATTGCCATCCCGGTCGGTCATCCCATCGAAAGAGCAAATGGCGCCGTCGATAAATTCTTCTATGATGTAAGCCACTTTGGGTTTTTCGGTGAAGAATCGCTCCAGTTCTTGCAGGTTGTGGATTTTATAGGTTTTTGCAGCCCCTACGCCAATATCCGGCTTGGCAACCACTGGGTAACCTATCTCTTTGATCAGCCGTTTTGATTCAGAGACTGTCTGCACGACTTTCCCGCGAGCCACTTGGATGCCAGCCTGTTTGAAAGTGTCTTTCATTTTGGATTTCCGTTTGATGGGCGGCATATCATCGATTTTCAAACCATATATATTAAAATCGGACCGCAGTTGGGCTTCGGTTTCCAGCCAGTATTCATTCATCGAATCCAGCCGGTCAATTTTTCCATATTGGTGGGTGAAATGGCCCAGGGCGCGCAGCAGTTCATCATATTGGTGCATATCATTGACACGGTAATATTCGGTCAAGGCGTCTTTTAGCTCAGCCTGCAATGTTTGGTACGGCTCATCTGCCAGTCCCAGCACTGTCACCCCCAGGAGCTTCAGGTTGACACAGAACTGGTAATAATTTGGGGGGAAATGAGGCGAAAAAAACACAAAGTTCATAGGATATTCACTCCGCTCAGGTTAGCGCGATATTATAGCCGAGTTTGGGCAATTTACAGCATAAATATCATAATACCTTAATTCCCTATCGACGTATCCTATCCCTTGATATAATATTGGCGGATGATGTTCATTATAATTGGTCTAGCAAGGAAGCTCCCGAAAACCCGGTGTGTAAGGAATTAACCAGGATAGTCATCTTTGCTGACCGACACCCACTGTCATCTGAACTTTGATAGCTTTGATACAGATCGCCCTGCAGTTGTTGCCCGAGCGCAAACAGCCGGGGTTGCCCGTATCCTCAACCCGGGAGTCGATCTCTCGTCCAGCCAGTCGGCTGTGCTTATGGCAAGCGGATTCGAGTCGGTTTTTGCTGCAGTCGGGGTGCATCCGAACGACGCCCAGACCTGGTGTGAGGAATCACTTGTAGATCTCAAAAGATTAGCCAGACAGACCAAAGTTGTGGCGATAGGTGAAATCGGGCTGGATTATTATTGGGACCGTACATCGATATCTTTACAAAGAGTGATTCTCGAATTGCAATTGGACTTAGCGGCAGAATTGGGATTACCGGCGATCATCCATGTGCGCGACAAATCGCCGGATGATATGCCAGCAATGCGGGATATACTATCCATTCTCAAAGATTGGACAGTATACCTGGCGAAGCATAATTCTGAATTGGCGCAACATCCGGGCGTGTTACACTCCTTCAGCGGTGATAAAAGCGCTGCATTGGACGCCAACAAGTTGAATTTCCGGATCGGTATCACTGGTCCAGTTACTTACAAGAAAGCAGACCGTCTCAGAGATGTGGTTGCCAGTATCCCGGATGAGTTTCTGTTGGTTGAGACGGATGCGCCATTCCTTACTCCACACCCGTATCGTGGTGAACGGAATGAGCCAGCCCTGGTGCGTTATGTTGCCGAAAAAATTGCCCTTATTCGGCAAATGAATATCGAGACTATCACCGAGATCACAACGCTGAATGCTGAGAGGTTATTTCGTTGGTAAGCAATCAAATCAATTCCGGAAATATTTTTTCCCCTGTTCAGGACCAGCTGTTGCGTGTTGAAGCACTGATGCGCAAGCAGGCGGACGAGCGTCACCCTGACTTGAACGCGGCGTTGAATCATTTACTTTCCTCAGGCGGCAAGCGTGTAAGACCGGCGGTCGTTCTTTTGACTGGTGGAATGTTAGGCGGTGACCGCGATCTTTTGGTGACGTTGGCAGCAGCGGTAGAGCTACTGCATACGGCTACGCTTGTGCATGACGATTTGATAGATGGCGCTTTCCTGCGGCGTGGGATTGCGACTCTGAACTCGCGTTGGTCTCCTGCTGCCACAGTCTTGACCGGTGATTTCATCTTTTCTCGGGCTGCCAAGCTGGCGGCCGATACCAAATCGGTTGAGCTGATGCGGTTGTTCGCTGAAACACTGACGACGATCGTCAATGGTGAAATCAAGCAGTTGTTTTCTAGCCGTAGTCTGGTGGATCGTGCGGAGTATGACCTGCGTATCTACGCCAAGACAGCCTCCCTATTCGAGCTTTCGACCAATGCGGCTGCTATGCTTAGCCCGGTGGACACCGCGGTCGTCGAGAAAGCGCGCCGCTTTGGTTATTTGATTGGTATGGCTTTCCAATTGGTAGACGATATTCTGGATTTTACAGGCCAAGAAGCCACCCTGGGCAAGCCAGTCGCAAGCGACTTGCGCCAGGGTATCTTCACCCTGCCGGCTTTGTATTATTGCGAATCTCATTCGGATGACCCGACTCTGGTTATGATCCAGAAAGGAGACCGCGTACCGGAGGAAGCCATCATCGGGTTGGTGGATGCGATCCGGGAAAGCGGCGCTATCCGGCGCGCCACGGGTGAGGCCGAGCGCTATATCGACCAGGGCTTGGAAATGTTGAGCTGTTTTCCGGATGGCGTTGAACGGCAGGCTTTGGAGGAATTATCCCGATATTTGATGCGCCGTGAGATGTGAGCCTATCGATCAAGAGACATTTGGTGAATTCTGAAATTCAGCGAATTTCCTGAATTCGTTGACAAAACTTCCGGAGCGTAGTAAGATTTTGCGGCTTTGATCGGCGAGGTAGCTCAATGGTGGAGCAGGGGACTCATAAGCCCTTGGATGTGAGTTCAAATCTCACCCTCGCCACCTTACCTGGACCCCTGAAATAGGGGTCTATTTTTATCACATGACCATTGGCTTATACATTTTTAAAAAACCGGATTATGGCATGCGATCTAACCGTGCCTGATTCAGGCTAATCCCGATAGTATAATTTGATCCAGGTCTTCCAAGGCACGAGCATGGGCATCGACAAAGCTTTAATCAGGAGGAGAGTTGAAATGGAACTTGCAATGATCGGTTTGGGCAAGATGGGCGGCAACATGGCTCGCCGTTTGCTGGGTGGTGGACACCGCGTGGTGGGGTTAAACCGGTCTCCGGATGTCACCCGCCAGTTAGCACAGGAAGCCGGGCTCACTCCCGCCTATTCCACCTCTGAGTTGGTGGGAATGCTCTCGGCTCCGCGCGTGGTGTGGGTAATGGTGCCGGCAGGCGGGCCTACTGATGATGTGATCAGCGAGCTTTCTACCTTACTCTCCCCAGGTGATGTAATCATCGATGGCGGGAATACTTTTTATAAAGACGATATCCGTCGCGCTGGATCATTGGAACCTAAGGGCATCCGTTATGTGGATGTCGGCACCAGTGGCGGTATTTGGGGGCTCAATGAGGGCTATAGCATGATGGTTGGCGGTGATCCCCAGGTAGTCGATGCCCTGAAACAAATTTTTGAAACGCTCGCTCCTGCTCCAAACCAGGGTTGGGGACGAGTCGGGTCGCATGGAACGGGGCATTTTGTCAAAATGGTGCATAATGGCATCGAATATGGCTTGATGCAAGCTTACGCTGAAGGATTCGAAATAATGCACGCTAAGAAAGACTTTGCTCTAGACCTGGAGCAAATCGCCCAGCTTTGGCGCTTTGGTAGTGTAGTACGCTCCTGGCTTCTCGACTTGATCGCCAATGCATTGTCTGATGATCAAGAGCTGGCAACTATCCAGGGCTGGGTCGCAGATAGCGGCGAGGGTCGCTGGACGGTCTTCGAAGCAATCGATCTGGATGTACCGGCGCCGGTGATTACCTTGTCATTGCAAGAGCGCTTCATCAGCCGGCAGGACGAAAGTTACGCCGCGAAGTTATTGGCTGCCATGCGCCACCAGTTTGGCGGTCATCAGGTAAAGACTGAGTAATCCCTATGTCTGATGCCTGCATTCCTACTTCGCTTGTCATTTTTGGGGCTTCGGGTGACCTCACCTGGCGGAAACTGATCCCAGCGTTATACAACAACTTCAAGAAAGGTCGGCTGACTGGATGCGCGCAAATTGTTGGGTTTGCCCGTCGTCCATATAGCGATGATGAATTCCGCCAACACCTCCTGGAAGGGGTTAAAACCTTTACTCTTGATACCTACGACGAAGCAGTCTGGGAGCAATTCTCACACAAGTTGCATTATTTCATGGGCAACCTGGATATTACCGATGATTTCACCCGCCTTGGAACTTTCCTTCAATCCATAGAGCCGGGCTGCGCAAACCGTTTGTATTACCTGGCCATCTCGCCAGAATATTATGAAATAGCAGTTGAGAACCTGGGTAAGGTTCATATGGCTTCCGAAGAATCGAAGGGAACGACGGATGTCTGGCGACGGATTATCATCGAAAAACCATTTGGCCAAGATCTGGTTTCCGCTCAGGCACTCAACCGGGCAGTCCACTTGGTCTTCGAAGAGAGCCAGGTGTATCGTATCGACCATTACCTGGGCAAAGAGACCGCTCAGAATATTTTATTCTTTCGGTTTGCCAATACCATCTTTGAGCCGATTTGGAACCGCCGTTACATCGACAATGTCCAGATCACTGTCGCTGAAACCGTAGATGTTGGTCATCGAGCCGGTTATTATGATACGGCCGGTGTCGTGCGCGACATGTTCCAAAACCATCTGTTCCAACTCCTGGCTTTGGTCGCTATGGAACCTCCTTCATCTTTTAACGCTGAAGCAGTTCGCAACGAGAAAATCAAGATACTGGAGAGTATCCGTCCAATCAATCTTGCCGATACAGTACGCGGACAATACACCGGTTTTCGTGATGCTGAAGGAGTAGCGCCCGGTTCGGAGACGCCTACCTATGCAGCTATCAAGCTGAATATAGATAACTGGCGCTGGCAAGGTGTCCCATTTTATCTCCGCTCGGGGAAAGCCATGCCGGTGAAAGCTTCTGAGATCATCATTCAATTCCAGCGCCCTCCACATCTCATGTTCCACCTACCGGATCGTAGCGAGTTCACACCTAATATCCTGTCGATTTGCATCCAGCCTGACGAGGGTATTCACCTGCGTTTTGAGGCCAAGCTGCCCGATTCAAGCCAGGAAATGCGATCGGTAGATATGGATTTCCATTACAGCGATTCGTTCCATGGCACTTTGCCCGACGCCTATGAACGTTTATTACTGGATGCTTTAGCCGGCGACGCCTCGTTATTCAACCGCAGCGATGCAATCGAGGCTTGCTGGCGTCTGGTTGATCTGGTGAACCAGGGTTGGGAGAAAACTGGCTGTCCTGAGCTAAAAATATACACTCCAGGAAGCTGGGGTCCGGCCGAAGCGGATGAGCTGTTGGTCCGCGATGGTCGTCGCTGGCGGTTAGGGTGCCAGGATGAAGACAACCCATCCGGGGTGTGAAATTCAGGTCCTGGCTGACGCTTCGGCTCTGGCTGAATTCGCCTCGGCTCAAATGATTCAGATAGCCAAAGATGCAGTCGCGGTCCGCAGTCGATTTTGTATCGCGCTGGCTGGAGGTTCAACACCGCATTTGCTTTATACTAGTTTAACCCAATCAGAGAAGTTGGAACAAATCAACTGGTCCAGCGTACAGATTTATTGGGGTGACGAGCGTTGCGTGCCGCCGGACGACCCAGATAGTAATTACCTGATGGCACGACAGGCATTGTTAGATCATGTGCCGCTGCCTGCGGAAAATGTCCACCGGATATGCGGTGAGCTAGAACCGGAACGCGCTGCGCAGATGTATCAGGCTGAGTTACGTCAGGTTTCTCCAGGGGCAAAGATTCCACGCTTTGATCTGGTTTTGCTTGGTTTGGGTGAGGATGGGCATATTGCGTCTTTGTTCCCTGGCTCATCTGCGCTCTCAGAGACGAAGCGCTGGGTCGTGTCTGTCGAGCATACCGTACCACCGCCTCCACTTGTCAAGCGCATCAGCCTCACTTTACCAGTGTTCAATGCCGCTGCCAATTTGATATTTCTGGTTTCCGGGTCGCGAAAAGCCGGAATATTTTCCCGCTTGATGCAAAAAATTGATCGACCGAATGGATTACCAGCCCAACTTATCCGGCCGAAAAACGGTCACCTGGTTTGGGTGGTAGATAGATTGGCAGCCGGAGAATACTTGAAATAAATTCTGGTCTGCGGTGGGGTAAAATCGAATACATGAAACAGGACTTCTACCTCTACAATGCCTCTAACCGGATAAATCCTTGGCCATACCTGCAGGTACTGGTCGGCATTTTCATAATGACGGCATTCCTGGTTTTAGTAAAACAATGGATCAGCCCTACCAGCCTGGCATTGCTTTACCTTTTGCCTATCGGCTTGGGAGCTTCTTATTACGGCCTCGGGCCAGGATTATTTGCAGCCATCCTGGCATTCCTGGCTTTCAATTTCTTTTTTGTTGAGCCGTTATATTCGTTATTCGTCCACCGGACGCAGGATTTGATCGGTTTGGTGGTTTTCTTGGGTACCGCCTTTGCGATTGGTCAGGGTTTTGGTATGGCCCGTCAGAATCTTGAAAAGGCGCAGGCTCGTGAGCGTGAGGCAATTCTGTTATCAGAGTTCAGCTCTGAGCTAGCCGATCTGCATGATGGCAAGGGGATTGTACAGGCTCTGGAACGCAAAGTCCTTGAGACATTCCAGGTGCAACGCGTTGAAGTGATTCTTGAAGCCAAGCATACTCCAGATACCGGGGCGTCTGAAACCGGAAGAGAAGGACGCACGAAAGATGCGGCTAATCCTGGGAATGTCGGTGCACATTCTCCCAGACCTGCGCGTCCGGATTTGTTGGCCCCATTGCAGACCCCGCGTGGGATGATCGGGGAAATCCGGATTTGGCGTTTCAATTCGCCTTTCAATGCTTCCGAGCAACGCCTGCTACAAACCTTTGCCAGCCAGGCCTGCCTGGCTTTTGAGCGTACTCGCCTCACATTAGCCGAAAATCGGGCGCGGGTGCTGGAGGAAAGCGACCGCCTAAAAACTTCCTTGCTATCCTCCGTTTCGCACGAATTTCGTACGCCATTAGCGACGATCAAAGCCTCGGTTACTGCCCTGCATAGTGAAACCGACTCCCTTGACCCCGAAGCGAGCGGCGAACTATTGGCTGCCATTGAAGAAGAAACCGATCATCTCAATCTGTTGGTTGGCAATCTGTTGGATATGTCCCGGATCGAATCGGGAGTCCTGCAACCCAAACGCTCCTGGAACGTGCTTTCGGAGATTGTTGCCGGGGTACTCCACCGCATGCAGTCTTTCACCAAAAGTCATACCATCCAGGTGGATATTTCGGAAGATCTACCACTGGTATCCGTGGATTATCTGCAATTGGAACAGGTCTTTGCCAACCTGATCAGCAACAGCATAAAGTTTTCGCCTGTTGACACGGTAATTTTGATTTCTGCGGGGCGACAGAGTGATCAATCGATCTTGGTTCAGGTAAAAAACCAGGGCCCCGGCGTGTCGGAAGAATATCTCGAAAGGATCTTTGATAAATTCTTCCGGGTGACCGCTGCTGAACGCGTTTCTGGGATCGGCCTGGGTTTGTCAATCTGTAAAGGCATAATCCAGGCGCATGGTGGGAGAATTTGGGCGGAAAACCAGCCGGATGGATTTGCTTATTTCTTCACCTTGCCATTAACCTGGGAGGGTGATATCCAACGAGAGGAATTGGAATGAATGCTGCAATTCAGCCGCATATCCTGGTCATCGATGACGAGCCGCAGATCTTACGCGCTTTGCGGACAGTCCTTACGGCTAAGCGTTTTCGTGTCTCAACCGCCAGCCGCGGAGAGGAAGGCCTTTCGCTGGCCGCGGCTCAACCGCCCGATCTGATCATCCTGGATTTGAGCCTGCCAGATATGGATGGGATTGAGGTCTGCCGCCAGTTGCGCACCTGGTCGCAGGTGCCGATCATCGTACTCTCGGTGCGTGATCGCGAACACGATAAAGTGGAAGCCCTGGACCACGGCGCAGATGATTATCTCACCAAGCCATTTGGCATCGAAGAGCTATTGGCGCGCATCCGGGTTGCACTGCGCCATTCAATTCAAACTCAGACAGCAGATGGTAAAAAAACCGTTATCCGTACCGGCAGCCTCGAAATTGACCTGATGCAACATCTTGTCACTCGTGCTGGGGAGGAAGTCAAGCTGACAGCCACCGAATTTAAGCTACTGGCATATCTGGCGGCTAACGCCGGGAGGGTTTTGACTCACCAGATGATCCTCAGTAACGTATGGGACCCGGTAGATGTTGACCGGGTAGAATATTTGCGGGTGTATATCCGGCTTTTGCGCAGAAAATTAGAAGACGATCCCGAAAAGCCGCATTTCCTGGTCAATGAACCGGGGATCGGATATCGATTCTTGATCGAATAAGCATTATTCCAGATTTTTTCTGCAACGGGGGAAATTATCTTTGGTATTTGTTGCGCTTTGATTGACTCAGCTTTCAACAACTTTTTTATTTATTTTTTATTATTCTGGCAGGTTTTTTTCTCAGTTTTTTATTGTTGAGAGATACACTTAAAATCCTGATAACGGGTCGAACGTAAACCCGGTAATTTTCTAAGCATAATCGCAGGAGTTTAATAATATGAATCAACTTGTAAATGGTGGTAGCAGTCCGTTAAGCCAGTTGCGGCAGGACTATGAGACCCAGCAGGCTTTGCTCTTTGCTCAATCCACCCTGGTTCAACGGTTTTTGCACCTACAGGCGCAGCAGGTCGCCGAAGCAATAGTGCAACACTCATCTCAGCTTCGATTCACATTACCAGACCAGGTGGTGGATCCAGCAAATGGAAGCTTACCGCTCACCGTTCCACCTGAGCAGCGTCCGCAAATCATCGGTAGTCCCTTCGACCGTTTCGTCCGGGTTGACCGGCGTTTGGCGTTACGCCAGCGTCTAGCGACCTTAGAGCAATCGGAGCTTCCAACGCTTTCCCTATCGGGCGCGTTGATACGGCATGCGATCGCACTCTACCTGGTGAGCAATATGCTTCCATCGGGTCGGAAAGTCACTTACATCGCAACCGACGGCGAAGATATTCCCACGATCCCTGTGGTCGATAAAACCGATCCTGAATCAGCCATCCTGGCGACAACCGACGCCATCTCAGAAAAGCGCCGGGTAGAACAGGGTCGTGGTGAGTTGCAGGTGCCTTATGTGCCGGCTGCGCGCCATTTTTATCTGCCACAGTGGGTGGCTTTTGACGAGCGAGATAGATTACTGGTGGGATCCTTGAAGGAAGCCGAGGCGTACCTGGCATCGATGGAGCGCTTTGTGGATGTGTTACATGTTGCAGTGAGTTTGGCGCCCTATATTGTGGCCGACCCGATTTATCAAGAGAAACGTTACGGTATGCTTGGCCAATTGATCAACCAGGGACGCGCTTTGGCACGTTTCCATATGTGCGAGATCATCCACACCATCCAGCGCCGGGCAGAGGCTAATGACCTGAACCGGGGCTTGCGTCTGAGCCTGCCTTTCTTCGATGACCAGGACTTAAGAATGAAAGACCATCCCCTGGATGTAATACCCGCGGGCAGGATTATGTTCATTCCGGCGTTTGTCGTGCGCGCTGTCCGTGAAGAGCAGGCGATGGTTGCGCAGGATACACGTTTGAATTCTTCTACCCGCAAACACTTGCTCGAAGAATTGTGCATGTTAGAAGAAGCATTTGAAAAAGTTGTAGCTTGATTGTCTAAAGTAGGTATTTGTTAATGTTATTCTCTATATTAACTTTGCTGGCGATTATTTATATCGCTTACCGGATCTCCCCTGTTGAACACAAAGAAGATGCCCTGGTGCATGGCGCCGGGCAAATTGGGTTGCTTGCAGCAGTAGCGTTGTTTGGCGTAGATTATTTCACATCTTTCTTTTATGGTACCGGAGAAATGATGAGCGCCTTGCATCCCTATGGACTGCAGAGTTGGGGTTACATTGCAGCAGCGTTTATCGCCCTGGCTAATCTTGTTTTTGGTGGCTTATACATGTATTCGTTAGGTGTTTTCAACGAAGGGGGCGGTTCTTATACCGCCTCGATGCGTTATCTCTGGCCCACACTGAGTTTATTGGTTGCTGTTGTGCTGATCCAGGACTACACCCTGACTATCGTTGTCTCAGCTCTCTCTGGCGGCGACCAATTACTCTCCATCCTTGGATTATATGGTAAGTATTGGTGGCTCCATTTTGGAATAGGAGTATTACTCGCCTCGTGTACCTGGTATTTGACGATCCGCGGGCGTGGCGAATCTGCCCGCATCACTTTCATGTTGCTGGGTGTATTCATTATGCTCACAGTATTGATGGCTGTCGGTTTATTCATGGCTCATTTCCGTGGTGTGCCGCCAGTGCCGGTCACTGAGGCGACAAAGCCGGCCACTCTTTGGCAAGCGCTCTATCACTTGCTGACTGGATCGATGAAAGGCATGGTGGCATTAAGCGGTCTCGAAGCGATGTCGAACGGCATCCAGTTCGTGAAGAACGAAGACACCTCACTAGTTAAGTGGGGAAAAAAGCGGTTGCCACGATTGAAGAGTCTTTGGAATTTCTATAGCGGCAAATCAGGCATCGGACGTTTCGTCCAGACCTCCTTCCTTTTCTATGGTGGTCTTACGACGTTTTTTCTGACGGCTTTTGCGATCCGTTTCGATGTATTTGATGGGACGTTGGGTCGTACCCTGGTCGGGAACCTCTCCTTTATAGGTTTTGGCCAATTCCCCGGCGGAGAGATCTTGTTTACCGTATACCAGATTGTAGCGGTCGCGATGTTAGCGGCAGCATCCATGACTGCATTACAAGATTGCCAGGCGACCGAATGGCGAGATGTTGCTATCGGGGAAATACCTGAAATTGTTGTTTACCGGGATTCGCGAGGTACATTTATCCGCTCCGTAACAATAGACTTCTTATTAGCGATAATTATCATGTTTCTCGTGCGAGGCAGAACCACCCTGGCAGTCCCGTTTTATGGAGTGGGTGTTTTCATGCCAATAACTGTCATGGGTCTGGCGGTTCGTAAACACATACTAGTAACCTATACTGGAAAAAAGCGGTTCTGGGGTAGCCTGGGAGCAACAATAGCCGCGCTGATGGCCGGGTTGGTATTCGTCGGTCAAATTGTGGGTAAATGGACTGAGGGAGGCTGGGTGGTATTAATTTCGTTCGGTTTGCTTGCTTTGGCAGCTCATGCATTACTGCTTTCTCCGTTGGGTTACCGCGAGCCAGTCCAGATCCAACGTATTGTGCGTGATAAAGCCCGTATTCAGGGCGCTATGGCGTCCATCGTGGAATGGCAATCGCTGAAAATGCAGGAATACCGTTATCTCCTTCTAGTTGGTATCAGCCGTTTCTTTGAATTGTTTGGGGTTAGACGTCCGGTCCGTTATGATAAACCTGTTCCTGCCGGCGACTATGATCATGCTCTACATGTCGACCATCCGGAAGCGCCGTCTTTCCTGGCCCAATACATCGACAGCATTCCACCTGAGGAACCACGTCTGGGCGGTAAGCCTAAACAAACCGCCCCTGCCGAAGATTAGATCTTGGAGATCCGTGTGTCATGTTCGATATACCGGCGCACGGTTTTTTATGTCAATCGTCACGGATTTTGATTTACTGATCTGTGAGCGAAACAAATAATCGGAACGTGCAAAATTTATGCATTTTGCATGCATAGATTATTTTGCGGTTAAAATCCAGCATTCTTTTCCGTGAAAAGCAATGATACGCTATAATACCGGTTATTGAGGAATATCGGTGTTATCTCCACGCGCTTTGACGAAACGATTTGGAACTGCCCCCGGAACCTGTAAGGATAATCTAGATACTGGTTTACGCCACGGGAGGACCTTTTCAAAGGAAGATTCTGTACCCAGCGATTACAGGAGTGTATGAAATGGCTCAACCGATGTACGGTAGCGAAAGCCCGCTCAGCCAACTCCGCCAGGATTATGAAACCCACCAAGCTTTGCTAGATGCGCAAGCAACCCTGGTGCAGCGCTTCTTGCAATTACAGGCGCAGCAGATAGCAGATGCATTATTGCAACACCTATCGCAAGTCCACTTTACTTTGCCGGACCAGGTGGTGGATCCAGTACAAGGGGGACGAACGTTAATCGTTCCAGCTGACAAACGCGGACAATCCATCGGTGGTATCTTTGCACGACTCAAACATGTTGATCTGCGAATGGCATTACGCCAACGGCTGGCGGAATTGGAGCAATCTGCCCAACCGGCGATTGTGCTCTCGAGTACGTTGGTGCGCCATTCAACCGCTATCCATATGATTTATAACCAGTTACCCGCCGGGCGCAGTGTCACCTACGTCGCAGCGGAAGGCGAAGAGATCCCGACCATTCCGGTAAAAGATCAGCTGGATCCCGAGTCGGCGATCACCGCGGGTACAGACGCGATTGCAGAGGAGGGGCAATCTGAGACCGGCCGTGGAGAATTGCAGGTGCCCTATGTGCCGGCGGCGCGGGTTTTCTATTTGCCGCAATGGGTGGCATTTGATGAGCAAGATAACTTGTTGGTCGGGTCCTTGAAGGAAGCTGAGGCGCATCTGGCATCCATGGAGCGCTATGTAGACCTGCTGCATATTGCGGTCAGTTTGGCGCCCTATTTTGTCGCCGACCCTGTCTATCAAGATAAACGCTACGGCATGTTAGGGCAGATGCTCAACCAGGGACGCGCCCTGGCCCGCTACCAGACCAGAGAAATCATTCGCATCATTAAGCAACGGGCGGCTGAAAATGATCTGAATCGTGGGTTGCGCCTGAGCCTGCCATTTTTTGATGATCAGGATCTAAAGATGATCATCCATCCTATAGAGGTCATCCCGGCAGGCAGGATCATGTTCGTACCGGCATTTGTGGTGCGGGCGGCCCGTGAAGAGCAGGCTAAAGTCGCGCAAGACACACGCCTGAATTCATCCACCCGTAAACATTTGCTGGATGAATTATACATACTTGAAACAGCTTTTGAAAAAGCAAGTGAACAGAGGAACCGGTAAAGGTACACGACTATGTTGTTTTCACTCCTGACTTTAGCAGCAATTGTCTATATTGCTTATAGAATATCTCCCAAGGAGCACAAGGAGGATGCTCATGTCCACGGCGCCGGGCAAATTGGATTATTGGCTGCGGTCGCATTGTTTGGGGTAGACTATTTTACTTCCTACTTCTACGCAACTGGCGAAATGATGAGCGCCCTGCATCCGTACGGTCTCCAGAAGTATGGTTACATTGCTGTAGGCGTAATATCGCTGGCGAATTTTGTGTTTGGTATCTTGTATATGTATTCATTAGGAATTTTCAATGAAGGAGGTGGTTCATTTACTGCTTCGATGCGTTACCTGGGTGCCTCGTTAAGTCTGATTGTCGCTGTTGTTCTAATTCAGGATTATGTACTAACCATTGTGGTCTCGACGCTCTCGGGAGTAGACCAGTTACTTTCATTAACTAATTCCTACGCTATCCATTGGTTCTATCGATTCTTAATCGGAGCAACACTGGCGTTGAGTACCTGGTATTTGACTATCAGAGGTCGAGGCGAATCGGCACAGGTTGTCTTCACGATGCTAGCCGTTTTTGGAATGTTGACCTTTGCGATGCTGATTGGGCTAATCATCGCCCTAGCGCGTGATTTCCCAGCAGTTGTCGTTGCTGAGACTACCGAGCCGGCTTCCCTCATGCAGGCCATGTACCATTTACTGACGGCATCTATGAAAGGCATGGTCGCTCTTAGTGGTTTAGAGGCAATGTCCAATGGGATTCAATTTGTTATTGATGAGGATGCTGCGATAGTGAAATGGGGGAAAAAGCATATGCCCAAATTGGGCAAAATTTGGCATTTTTATTCTGGTAAATCAGGAATTGGGCGTTTTGTTCAAACTTCCTTTTTGTTTTATGGTGGGATAACTACACTTTTCCTTACCGCTTTTGCGATACGATTTAATGTGTTTGATGGGACATTAGGCAGATCGCTGGTCGGTAACCTGGCCTGGATCGGTTTTGGGCAAATTCAGGGTGGGACGATTCTGTTCTGGACTTACCAGCTTTTAGCAGTCGCCTTGCTCGCCAGTGCGTCAATGACCGCATTTCAGGATCTGCAAGCTATGGCTTGGCGTAATGTCGCCATCGGAGAAATTCCTGAAATTGTAGTTTATCGCAATCCGAAAGGTACTTTCACCAGACCAGTTACTGCTGCTGTCATTGCTGCGATAGTCCTTCAATTCCTGGTGCGTGGAAATACTGGAACAGCGGTCCCATATTATGGTGTGGGAGTGTTCATGCCCATCATGGCGATGGGATTGGCTATTCGGAAACACATTATGATAAATAGTACCGGACGGAAGAGAAAATGGGGTGTATTTGGAGCTACTTTTGCCGCTGTACTGGCCGCAATTATCTTCATCGGTCAAATCGTCGGAAAATGGTCCGAAGGTGGGTGGGTTGTTTTGCTCTCGCTGACCGCCCTGGTATTAATGGCGCACGCGATTCTCATTTCACCGATAGGTTACCGAGATCCCGATCAAATATTCCGTATCGTCCGGACAAAATCGAGAGTTCAGGGTCCAATGGGATCGATAGTGGAATGGCAATCCTTAAAAATCCAGGAATACCGCTACCAAATTTTAGTAGCCATCACACGTTTTTGGGAATTATTTGGCGTCAGGCGGCCAATGCGCTTCGAGAAGCCGGTTTCAGCTGGGAATTATGAGCAAATGCTCGATGCAAGCCATGACAAAGACCAACCTTCTCTGCTAATTGATTATTTAAAACCCAAACCGGAACCCAAATTAGGTGGACATCCTAAAGAAACTGAGCCGCCAGACGATCCGTCTGCTTGAGAAGAATTAGAATTAATCGTAAATGGATAATACGCCGATTTACGGCTTGCGCCCCGCGGATGTTTTCACCGCTCTGGAAAGCTCACCCCAAGGTTTAACTGATGCTGATGTTGCCATGCGGCGTTCGTTGTATGGCAACAACTTGTTGATTCCGTCGAAGCCCAGGCAGCATTGGCCGCTTTTACTGGCTCACCTGATCCACCCCATGGCTCTCACGCTTTGGGGCGCTGGGGTGTTGGCTATGATTGTCGGGCAACCGGTCTGGGGGGCATTGATCTGGTTATTAGTCTTAGCCAACGCAGGTTTTTCTTTCTGGCGGGAATATCGTGCTGAGCAAATTATCGACGCGCTCACCCACTTACTCCCAGCTTATGCGCGCGTGGTTCGTAAAGGTCAGGAGCAGGCCATCCCAGCCAGTGAGCTTGTGCCGGGGGATATCTTGGTACTGGCGGAAGGCGACAACATCCCCGCCGATGCGCGTGTGGTGGAGGAATATGGTCTGAGGACCAATAACGCTACCCTTACAGGCGAGGCAATTCCGGTGCGTAAAACGGCTGATGCTTCGTTACGTGAAGGGTTGAGCGAACTGGAACGCCCCAATCTGGTATTCGCCGGTACTTCGGTTATTTCGGGTACCAGCCGCGCAGTAGTCTATGCGACGGGAATGGTTACTCAATTCGGACGCATCGCCCGTCTCAGCCAGTCAGTTGAGGATGAGCCCAGCCCGCTCCAGAAAGAATTAGCTCATCTGACGCGGGTGATTTCTCTGGTAGCTTTATTCCTGGCCGGGACGATTTTCGTTGTTGGTGTTTTTGACACCACTATCCACCTGGGTATCAATGAGGAATTTCTGTTGGCTTTGGGTACCTTCGTCGCCATTTTGCCAGAAGGCTTGCCCGCCACTGTTACGCTCACACTGGCGATGGCGGGTCAACGCCTGGCTCACCAGAGCGTCCTGGTGAAGAAGCTATCTACGCTGGAAACCCTGGGGACTGTCTCGGTGATCTGTACCGATAAAAGCGGAACGCTGACCCAAAACCAGATGAATGTGCGGGAAATTTGGATGGGTAATCAACGGCTGCGGATTACAGGTGAGGGATATGAGCCCAAAGGAGTAATCGAGCCATTCAAACGAAGTCAGCCAGTTGCAAAAGAAGATTTACATCAATTACTGACCGCTGCTTTGTTATGCAATAACGCGCGGTTGAACCCACCCACGCTGGAACATCCACAATGGACCAGTCTGGGAGATCAAACGGAGGCAGCATTACGGGTTACAGCCATAAAAGGTGGTTTGGACGAGCAGACTATTACGATTGCATACCCGCGAGTACACGAATTACCCTTTGATGCTCGCAGGAAACGGATGAGTACCCTCCATCGCCGGCATCGTGAGCAGATAGCTTTTATTAAGGGCAGCCCGCGGGAAGTGCTGGGGCTATGTAAATCCATTTTCCTGAACGGTGAGGTTCGCCCGCTGGATTCGTCTTTACGAGCAGAGATCATGGCTGTGAATGATGACTATGCTAGCCGGGCGATGCGGGTGCTAGCACTGGCACAACGGACATTGCCTGACCAGACCGGTTCTTATAGCGTGGAGCGTATCGAGCAGGATCTGACTTTCCTGGGGCTGATGGCGATGATGGATCCGCCGCGTCCCGAGGTGGCGGAGGCAATGCAGGCTTTCCGCCATGCCAGTGTCCGGATGGTGATGATAACCGGTGATTATGGTTTGACCGCCGAATCGCTGGCGCGCCGTATCGGGTTGATCGAGAAACCCGACCCGCTCATCATGACTGGAGCCGAGCTGGATGAATTGAATGACGTCGAGTTATCCACCATGATTACAAGAGGGCAAGAAATGATTTTTGCTCGTATGGCTCCGGAGCATAAACTGCGCCTGGTGGCGGCGTTTCAAGCCCAGGGAGAGGTCGTCGCAGTTATCGGAGATGGAGTAAATGATGCGCCTGCCTTGCGTAAAGCCGATGTCGGGATTGTCATGGGGATTATCGGCACCGATGTAGCCAAAGATGCAGCCGATCTGATTATCACCAATGATAATTTTTACGCCATCGTTCGGGCAATCGGAGAAGGGAGAGCCGTTTACGAAAATTTACGGAAATTCACCAGCTACATCTTTGCCAGTAACGTGCCAGAAGTACTTCCGTTTCTCCTACGAGGTCTGTTCGCGATCCCATTAGCCTTGACTTTCAAACAAATCCTGGCCATCGACCTGGGCACCGATTTATTACCAGCCCTGGCTTTAGGCACTGAAAAACCTGAACCGGATATTATGGAACACCCACCAAGACGCCGGTCCCAACCACTAGTCGACCGCAGCCTGATCAGACGGTCATTTTTGTGGCTGGGTATGATCGAGGCCGGGTTATGCTACGCTGGTTACGCTGTTGTCTTCATTTTATTCGGTCAATCGAGTTTGATTTCCGTGCCGTTTCTGGAGAAAATCGGTTCCTCGCTTATCCGGAACCCCTCAGCCAGCGAGGTCAATAATCTGGCTGTCACCGTTTATTGGGCTGGTGTTGTAATGGCGCAAGTTGGCAATGCCTTCGCTTGCCGTACGGAACGTCTGCGTGGACGTGCCTTGGGGTGGTTGAGCAACCCAGGATTACTTGTAAGTGTTATGATTGAAATATTATTGGTTTTGGTTCTTGTTTATTATCCGCCGCTCGCAGAGGTGTTTGACCTTGTGGCGTTGCCACCTGTCTTTTGGCTAGGCTTAGTTTTATATGCTCCGGCTCTCTATGGACTGGAATGGCTTAGGAAGATGTATTTTTCTCGGAGGTGATCAATGAATGTGATTATTATGGGTTGCGGTCGTGTCGGCGAACAACTCGGTTTTCTGTTAATTGCAGAGGGTCATCACGTGACTGTGATTGATCCCAGCGCTGTCGCCTTGGAACATCTAGGCTCGGATTTTAAGGGTCGCAAGATCAAAGGGATCGGTTTTGACCGGGATGTGCTGCTTCAGGCCGGAATCGCAACCGCGGATGCATTTGCAGCCGCCAGCTCATCGGATAATGCGAATATCCTGGCTGCGCGCATTGCGCGCAATATTTTCTCAGTGCCACGCGTGGTAGCTCGTTTGTATGATCCACGCCGGGCAGAGATATATGAGCGGTTGGGCCTTCGTACAATTTCTTCGACCACCTGGGGCGCCGAACGCATCATGGAGATATTGGTCCATTCCGAATTAGACCCCATATTAACCTTTGGAAATGGCGAAGTGAATATTGTCGCGATTGAAATTCCAGGGCATTGGTCCGGGCGCCAGGTTAAACAATTGATCGTACAGGGCGAAATTAATGTGATCAATATTACTCGGAAAGGGAAAGCTTTTATCCCGATTATGGGTACTGAATTGCACGCAGATGACCTGGTGCATCTGGTTGTATCCGCAGATGCAATGGACCGGTTCAACATGATGTTCGGCTTTGGGGAAGGAGATTAGATATTATGTTTGTTATCATCGTTGGTGGTGGTCGTACCGGCGCGCAATTGGCGCGTACCTTGCTAACAGAAGGTCACCAGGTCGTACTGGTAGAAGAACGGCCCCAAATTATTGATCGGCTTTGTCAGGAGTTGCCCGAGAATGTAGTGATTCAGGGCGATGGCAGTTCTCCGACGGTGCTGGAGAAAGCCGGCATCCGGCAGGCTGAAGTATTAGCGGCTGTAACCAGTGAAGATGAGGCCAATCTGGTTATCGCCACGCTGGGGCGTTTTGAATTTGGGGTTCCGCGTATCATTGCCAGGGTCAATAATCCGATGAACGCCTGGCTATTTACCTCGGATATGGGTGTGGATGTCGCGCTAAATCAAGCTGATATATTAGCAAAATTGATTGCCGAGGAGATGTCATTGGGCGATATGATGACTCTACTCAAGCTTCGAAAAGGTGAATTCTCGATTGTAGAGGAGAAAGTCCATCCCGAAGCAGCCGTAGCAGGGAAAGCATTGAAAGAGATCCAGCTCCCGTCGCAAAGCCGGGTGGTTGTCATATTGCGGAAGGGTAATATGATTATTCCTGAAGGCAGTACTATCTTACAGCCGGTAGATGAGGTGATCTGTATTGTTCACTCTTCAAATCTTAAAGAGCTAGCGAATTTGCTTGGGAAAGCCACATAAACAAAAATATGGAGATTATTTTCACCGAAATTGAGAAGTTATATTTTAACAATTGAGCTATAATCTTGCGCATTACTGATTGCATAAACACAGAGGTGCATGGATGCCAGAAACGCCTGCCTTACCGGTAGTTTTAATTGCTTGTAAAGTATTTCAAAACTTCATTGAGAAATATCTTCCAGAGGGACTGATCCAAAACCTGACATTCCTGGATTATGGGTTGCACCGGGTTCCGAAAAACCTGAAAATAGCTCTCCAGGAACAGCTCGACCAGATTGAAACGCCCAGTCTGGTCGTCTTGGGGTATGGATTGTGTGGGAATGGGTTGGATGGCATCCAGGCGGGCGAACATACACTCCTAATTCCGCGCACCGATGATTGCATTGCCATCTTACTCGGATCTTACCAGGCCTACCAGCATGAATTCTCTACTATACCCGGCACTTATTACTTGACCAAAGGATGGTTAGAGTCAGGTAGCAACCCATTGCAGGAATACCAGGAATATGTTCAACGCTACGGAGAGGAAAAAGCAGCCTGGTTGATGGACACCCAATATCACAACTATAGGCGAATCGCTTTTGTTGCCCACGAGCAGGATGACCTGGATCGTTATCGACGGATTGCCAAGGAAGTCGCGCAATATTGCGAAAGATGGGGAATGGTTTATGAAGAGATGCTAGGTTCGGATCAATATGTCCGGCGCCTGGCAGAAATAGCCGCCTCTTTACAGAAGGCTGATGATGACTTCATCGTTATACCGCCCGGGGGGGAGTTGAAGCAAAGGAATTTTATTCATTTATAGGTAGGCCATGCCGAATGTAACGGTTGTCTATGGTGAGAAAGAGATTACAGTTCCGGCTGCCGAAGGCAGCTTGTTAGGAGACGCCATCGCGTCTACTGGCCTGCCGCTCGAGCAACCTTGCGCCGGTCGCGGAACATGTGGGAAGTGCAAGGTACTAGTCGAGACAGGCGCTGCACCACCGGACGAGATAGAACGCCAGCACCTCACACCCGGCGAACTGGCGGTGGATAACCGATTGGCCTGCCGGGCGCTCGTCCAGGATGATGTAAAGGTGGTACTGGCGCCGATCGTCGTCTATTCGAATAAAATCTTTCGGGCCAGCAGCCGCTACAAGCGCGTCGGCGGACCGTTGGGTCTCGCAATAGACCTGGGCTCTACTACGGTAGCAGCCTTTCTGACTATGCTGGACAACGGGGAGGTCTGTGCCGGGGCGGCCAGCTTGAACCAACAAACCGTTTTTGGAGCAGATGTTATTTCGCGACTCTCGGCTGCTCTTAACCAGCCTGAGAATGCAGACCGTTTACATCGGTTGGCATTGGCTTCGATCAATCAGGCAGTTGATTCTCTGAAACTATCCGAGAGGATATTAGACCGTATCGAAAAGGTGACTATTGTATGTAATGTCGCCATGCACCATTTACTGACCAACCTGCCAGTCGAAACCTTAGCGGCGAGACCATTCCAACCGGTCAATCGCGACTCGCAACGCAACGCGACCGCTTTGATGGGGGGAATCTTCCCCAAGAACGCCAGAGTAATGCTGCCTCCGTTGATCGGAGGCTTTGTGGGCTCGGATGCATTGGCCTGCCTGGCATTTTTCCACTTCGAC
>Ga0209254_10000919_pt1 | contig 25833 bp, 20 predicted proteins | sample FrelakmetDIP11DI_FD_187148 | JGI IMG/M metagenome (GOLD analysis project Ga0209254, IMG submission 187148) | Freshwater lake sediment microbial communities from the University of Notre Dame, USA, for methane emissions studies - DIP11 DI (SPAdes)... | ecosystem: Environmental > Aquatic >...
CCAGAAGGGAGAAGTTCCTGACCCCCTTCTGGCCATCAACTACGATCAGTGGCGCGACATCCGGTTCAAACCCGACAAGTCCTTCTGGCGCAAAGAAGGACTCCCATTCACGCTTCAGTTCTTTCACCCGGGACTCTTCTATGATCGCACGGTAACTCTCTATACGATCACCCCCAAGGGGGAGGTGCGGCCGATCCCTTTTTCAAAGGATCTCTTCACGTATCGCAGGGAAGAGGTGGAGCCCCTTGTCCCTGATAATCTCGGTTTTGCTGGGTTCCGTATCCATCACCCGATCAACAAGCCTGATTATTACGATGAAGTAGCGGTATTCTTGGGAGCGAGCTACTTTCGGGCCATTGGGCGGCGCATGAATTATGGTCTTTCGGCCAGGGGCCTAGCCGTCGACACCGTGCTTCCTTCAGGGGAGGAGTTCCCCTATTTCAGAAAATTCTGGATCCATGAGCCGCAACCCGATGCCGAGGAAATCAGCCTTTACGCCCTTCTGGACAGCCCGAGCGTTGCAGGGGCCTATCACTTCGTCATCCGTCCCGGGAAAGAAACCGTCGTCGATGTCGACCTCACGCTGTTTCTCCGCAAACCGGTGGCGAAGCTCGGCATCGCCCCCATGACCAGCATGTTCCAGTACGGTGAAAACTCCTACGCCAGAGTCATGGATGATTTCCGACCTGAGATCCATGACTCCGATGGTCTCATGATTGCCACTGCCACAGGGGAGTGGATCTGGCGTCCCTTGGTCAATCCCAATATCCTGCTCGTCAACTCCTTTCAGGTTAATAATCCGGCAGGGTTCGGCTTGGTTCAGAGGGATCTGGACTTTGACCATTACCAGGACCTTGAGAGCAATTTTGAAAACCGCCCCAGCCTCTGGATCAGTCCCGTGGGCAACTGGGGAGAAGGACGGGTGGAGCTGATCCAGATCCCGACGGCGAAGGAATTTTACGACAACATGGTTGCCTTTTTTGTGCCTGCTAAACTCCCTGAAAAGGGGGAGCCGCTCTCCTTCGCCTACCAGATGATCTGGCATTACTCCATGGACAGCCTGCGACCTCCAGCCGGAAGAGTGGTCGCCACCAGGATCGCCAGGACCAAGGTGGAGGGAGCCAGGAAATTCGTGGTTGACTTTGCCGGCACCCAGCTCGACTCTCTTCCAGCGGACAAGCCTGCTGAAGGTGTCGTGACGGTCGGCTCGGGAGCGAAGTTCATGGAACAACAGGTTTACAAGAACAGGTTCACCGGCGGTTGGCGCCTCGTCTTTCAGATCCTGCTGGATGAGGCTCTTTCTACAGACAAAGATCTCCCAAAAATAAAGGACCCCGTGGAGCTACGAGCCTTTCTCAAACTGGGAGATAACGTCCTCACGGAGACGTGGAGCTACGCTTACGAGCCTTAACTCTCATGAAACACTCCACCGAAGAGCTTGCTTTGCATGAAATGGAAAGGAGAATAATCTCTTGAGTAACTTTGTTCTAGAGACTTTGGTGATTTTCGTCTTGATCGCCGCCAACGGCCTTCTTGCCATGTCCGAAATCGCCATTATTGCAGCACGAAAAGCTCGTTTACAACAGTCGGCAAATTCTGGGGATGCCGGTGCCCGCGCCGCGCTCGAATTGGCGACTCACCCGAACCGCTTTCTCGCAACCGGGCAGATCGGGATCACCCTTGTCGGCATCCTGGCAGGGGCTTTCGGAGGTGCCACCTTGGCCCACGATATCGAGGGGCTTGCCCTCGGGGTGCCTGCGCTTGCGCCCTACGGGGGAATCATCGGCGTGGGCGTTGTCGTGGTCGGGATCACGTTTTTCTCCCTCGTCCTCGGTGAACTCGCACCCAAGCGAATCGCTTTGGTCCACGCGGAACGAATCGCCTCTACGGTGGCTGCTCCGATGCGTTTTCTGTCTTTCCTTGCTTTTCCTCTTGTGCGGCTGCTCGGTGTATCCACGGACCTAGTGCTAAGGATATTCAAGGTCAAGCCCTCATTGGAACCTCACGTCAGCCCTGAAGAGATTAGAATCCTCGTCGAACAAGGCACTGCACTGGGTGTTTTCGAGGAATCAGAGCAGGATATGATTGAAGGCGTTCTGCGATTGAACGAGCGGCCTATCGGCGCCTTCATGACGCCGCGGACCCAGATCGTGCGGATCGATGTGGGAGATTCCTCGGAAATCCTTCGCGCTAAGATTGTGAACAGCCGGCATTCGCGCTTTCCGGTCATTCAAGGAAACTTCGACAACGTCCTGGGAATTGTCTCGGCAAAAAATATTCTCAAGCAGTCTCTTGGCGGCCAACCCACCAACATTAGACTCGCTTTGGGGCCTCCCCTCTTTGTTCCCGAGACCGCCTCTGCTCTAAGAGCGCTTGAGCTGTTCAAAAGAGAAGGCACTCACTTTGCGCTCGTCACCGATGAATATGGCGGCATCCAGGGCCTGGTCACGGACAGGGACATTCTGGAAGCCATCGTCGGGGAACTCCCTTCCAGGGATGAGCCCCATGAACCGGAGGTGACCGTCCGTGAAGACGGCTCATGGCTTGTGGACGGGCTGTTAAACATCGACAGGCTCAAAGAAATACTCGAAATGGACACGCTGCCCGATGAGGAATCCGGGCGCTACCACACCGTGAGCGGTTTCATGATGACCCAGCTTGGAGGCATTCCTGCCGTGGGACAACACTTTGAATGGAAAAATTTTCGTTTTGAAGTGATGGATATGGACGGCCGCCGTGTGGACAAGGTGTTGATTGCCAGAGTCTAGGATTCTAAGGACAAAGAGAATTGGTTTTATGGCCCATAAAATCGTAGTTCGAAATGCCCGTGAACAAGACATCGATATGCTCGTTCGCTTCAATATCGCCATGGCGCGAGAGACTGAAGACAAGATTCTGTCGCCCGTCAAGGTGAGAGCGGGGATGAGGGCGGTCATCAGGCACCCTGATCATGGCTTTTATTTGGTCGCAGAGCTGGAAGGACAGATCGCCGGCTCCTTGCTGGTGACCAGAGAATGGAGTGACTGGCGGGACGGTGTTTTCTGGTGGATCCAGAGTGTCTACGTCCCCCCCGAGTTTCGGAAACGCGGAATCTATCGAGCCCTGTATGATGCCGTAAAGGCCCTCGCCAAAAGCAGCTCGGAAGTGTGCGGATTTCGTCTTTATGTGGAAAGAAATAATCGGGCTGCCCGCTCTGTCTACTCAAAGCTCGGCATGAGCGAAACAGAGTACAGAATATATGAAGCGATTCTGTAAGACTAGACGCCGAGATAGAGGCACGCAAAGACCTTTGCCTCCTCACAATCCTGAAAGGGCTCTGATCTCTCGCATGGCCAGGACAAGAAATTCCTCCGGATGAGTCGCTACGCCCCAGTAAAGCGGTTTACCGAACTTGATCTCCACACGTTTCCTCATGCTCTCAACGGAATAGCGGATTCCCACAGGAATAAAAGGAACCTCGATCTGAGAATGAATCAGGCGAATAAGCCCGACATGGCCTGAGCCCATGCAGTTCCGATAGTAGGTCCCCTCTGGGAAAACCACCAGTCCCGCTCCCTCTTTCAGGAGTTCCACGATGGTTCTGATCGAATCTCGGCTTGCAAGAGGCCGCCGGCGGTCTAGGGGTATGCCTCCGAGAGAGGTCATGAACCATTTTGAAAGAGGATTCAAGAAGAGTTCGTTCTTTGCGACATAATAGAGAGGCAGGGGAGATGCAAGGCCCAGAAGAGGGAGATCCTCCCATCGCTGGTGTTTCGGAAGAAGGATGAAGGCGCCTCTCTCGGGCAAGTTTTCCTGCCCTACCGCCCGGACCTCAAAAAAAGGGGCCAGGAAAACCCTGGCCGCCGCTTTGATGATCAAACAAACAAGCGAGTTTATCTTATTAACCGAGGCTCGCTCCAACCCTTTCCTCGTGATCCTTACTCCACCGTGACGCTCTTTGCAAGATTCCGGGGCTTGTCAATGTCCCTGTTCAGAAACCTGGCACAGTGGTAAGCCAGAAGCTGACAGGGAACAACCGTCAGAATCGGGTAAAGGTACTCCAGCGTCGCCGGGACTTCAATCACCTCATCGGCCATCTCCTTGACCTTCTCGTCGCCTTCTGTGGCAATCGCGATCACAGGCCCTCTGCGGCTCTTGATCTCCTGAATGTTGCTGATCATTTTTTCGTACATGGAATCTTTCGGGACAACAGCCACCGTGGGCATATCGGGATTGATGAGTGCGATGGGCCCATGCTTCATTTCTCCGGCAGCGTAACCCTCTGCATGAATATAAGAGATTTCCTTCAGCTTCAAGGCTCCTTCCAGGGCAATGGGATACTGATACTTTCTCCCCAGGAAAAGCCAGTTGCTGCACTTGAAGTATTTATCCGCAATCGCCTGGATGTGGTTGTCCTGGTAGAGAACTTTTCTGACCTGATCGGGCAGAGCGCTCAGGGCGTGAATCGCCTCCACTCCCTCGGTGAGGGACAGTTTCTGATGCCGGCCCAGGAGAACAGCCAGAAGGGTGAGAATCGTGAGCTGGCTGATGAAGATCTTTGTGGAGGCCACTCCGATCTCCGGGCCTGCATGGTTGTAAACCCCTGCCTCTGTCTCCCTTGAAATCGAGCTTCCCACGACATTCACAATACCCAGGAGTCGGGCCCCTTTGCGCCGAGCCTCCCGGATCGCTGCAAGGGTGTCCGCTGTCTCACCCGACTGGCTGATGGCAATGATGAAGGTGTTGGGCGGGAAATTCAGTTTCCTGTACCGAAACTCCGAGGCGATCTCCACCTGCACATCGATCTCCGTCAGCCGCTCGAAAACGTATCGACCCACGCAGCCGGCGTGAAAAGAAGTGCCGCAGGCCACAATGACGATGTGCCGTGATTCCTTGAGCTGCTCCCACACCGGCATAATGCCACCCAGTTTGGGGACTCCCTCGCTCGGTTCAATCCTCCCCCTCATGGCGTTCATGATGGTTTCCGGCTGTTCAAAGATCTCTTTCAGCATGAAGTGAGGGAAACCGCTCAGTTCCGCGTCTTCGGGCTGCCATTCCACCGTCTCTGTGGCCCTGGTGATGGTCTTGGCCTGGGCGGTGGACAGAGTGAACCCGCCGCGTGTCAGCGTGGCCATCTCATTGTCGCTGAGGTGGACCACCTTGTTCGTGTATCGCACCATAGCCGACACATCGGATGCGGCAAAATGGCCATCCTCTCCTACTCCGATGATGAGCGGGCTTCCTCTTCTCGCCACCACGATCTGGCCTGGAGAATGTCTGTGGATAACGGCAATCCCGAAGGTGCCATCCACCTGGGACATGGTTTTTCTCACGGCCTCACCGAGGTTTCCGTCGTAGTGGAGGGCAATCAGATGGGCGAGAACCTCTGTATCCGTCTCAGACCGGAAGGAGATCCCTGATTTTTCCAGTTTCTTCTTGAGACTGTAGAAGTTCTCGATAATGCCGTTGTGAATCACGAAGACGTTTTCGGCTTGATCCCTGTGAGGGTGGGCATTCCTTTCGGTAGGTTCACCGTGGGTTGCCCATCTCGTGTGGCCGATGCCGGATGACCCTGGAATCGACAATTCACCGATCTTCCTCTCCAACTCCACGATTTTTCCCACGGACCTGAAAAAGGCGACGTTCTTGCCGTCCTGTATGGCAACTCCTGCAGAGTCATACCCGCGATATTCCAGACGCTTCAAGCCCTCCATAAGGATCGGCTTGGCTTCTCTTTCACCGACATAACAGACAATGCCACACATGGTTTCATCTCCTCAGCATAACCATGGAGAAAGAAATGGTGCACGGGACAAGGGCACACGCACAAATAGAATTAGAGAATTTTTGTGTGCCGTGTACCGTGGGCCTTCTTCAATGCGCCCAGTTTCACATAAGGATCTGTAAAGAAATAAACCATACCATTTATGATGATCTCCGTTCATGCTGAGGTATCGAAGCATGAGCGGATAATTCGCCCTTCGATACCTCAGGGCGAACGGTTGCAAGCAGGACTTGTTGATGCTATTTTTCTACAGGTCCTACGAGCAATAATGCCGGTCGATAATCAGTCTCGCAATATCCTTGGCACGCACGCCGATTCTCTCTCCGTGGGCCGTCATGACCGTAATGCACAGGCCTCCATCCCCATCCGAAGGAAGAACGTAAGCCGTCATCCATTCGTACTTGCAGTGGTCCGTCGCTCCATTGATCGTGCCCGTCTTGGCCCCCAGGTCCACATATCTGAGCTCCCTCTTCGTTTGCAGAGGCTGAAAGGCTCTCCTGGCGGTCCCCTCCACAACCGTCCCTTCCATGAGGACCATCATCCTGCTTGCCGTTTTCTTGTTGATCGGGTTTGCGAGCACAGAAGGAGCAGCCTGGTAAAGAACTTCGCCCGCATCGTTCGTGACGGTTTTGATCAGCCACGGCGCCATCATGGTTCCCCCGTTTGCGATCGATGCGGTGATCAGCCCCGCATGAAGAGGAGAAATGAGCGTCCTCTTGTTGAAGCCCGAGGCCACCTCGGCCAGGGCATAGTCATCCGTCGGCTTTATGAAACGGCTCGGCGCCACGAAAAAATCAAAGGGGATGGCGTGATTGAAGAGAAACCGATCCGCATACTCTGTGATCAACTCGCTCCCGAGGTAGTGGATGCCGATCTTGCCGAAGACGGGATTGATGGAGTCGGAGAAGGCCTCCCTGAGCGTCGTTTTGGTGCCGGGGTTCAGTCTCTTTCCCTTCTTTGCCTTGTCCTCCTTGAGCTGACTTTTGTAGAGCGTGTACTTCTGCCCTCTGAAAGCCAGAGGCGTTTCCGGGTTCATGCCGCGGGCTTCAACGGCCGCAGCGGCTGCGACGATTTTGAAGAGACTGGCTGCAGGAAAGTCTGCACGAAGACAAAGGTTTTCCCCCTTGCCCCCGTTCCCGTTGTTTTCATGGCTCGCCATGGCCAGAATCTGACCGTTGTCAGGCCGGATGACCACTGCGGCGGAATGCTGGGTCATGGAACGGTTTAGAAGATCCATGACAAACCTCTGGAGATCCCTATCAATGGATGTCTCCAGCGTGAACCGGCCTGCAGGGGTTTCAACGTGGTAAACCTCTGCGAAAGAGACGTTTGTCAGCTTGACCTCAGCGAGCAACCCGCGAAGGTTTTCTGTCGAGAACGCCTTCGGCTTTGGTTCCGCCGCGATCGTGTTGGCCGGAGACGGTCGCTGTCCTTCTTCAAAGACCGCAGATATCAAAGAGCCTGAGGGGAATGTCAGCCCAAGAACGAGAGCGCAAGCGGACAGCCAAGCCCCGAGCCATGTCCCCTTTGTCACGATGGCTCTTCTTCGGGCTCTTCGGTATGATCGTTTCTGATAATCCAGCCAGGTATACAGTTGATTGTCGCTCGGTGGGGGTGGTTTAGTGTAAGGTTTTGGATTCATTTATCTATTTGATTTTACTATCTGGTGAAGTATAATTAATATAAATTCAAAAGGCAAATAAAAACACTTAATATCACAAAATAGTCATAAATTTAGCTTGGGGATAGGCAAGGCCAGCCGACAAGGCGGGAAACCCTGATCCGGTTTCCCCTTGACGACCTCAAGGTGGGGTCCGATCAGGTCAACGCCTTTGAGTGAGAGTGAACTACAAAGAGAGGAGTGACGAAATGAAATATCGGATAGTATATGCCCGGAATATTGAGAAGACTCTCGAAGAGCAAGTGAATAAATTGATAAAGCAGGGCTGGAGGCCTCAGGGCGGTGTATTTGTAGTCGGCAGCCCAAATGGCTGGCATTATTGGCAAGCCATGATCAAAGAGTAGACCGACCCATCGTAATCAACATCGGTTAGCACTCGTTAACCTGAAGCTTCTGCTGATAGGGTGCGCGACCCGACAAGGCCGGTTTCCCTTAACCGGCTTTCCGCATGTCGTCAATAAGGGATCTTCGATCGTCGCTCAACATCATTTCTCTGTAGGCTTGATGACCTCGATTCCTCCCATGTAAGATTGAAGAACTCGCGGTATCAGGACGGTGCCGTCCTTCTGCTGGTAATTCTCCAGCACAGCCACTAGGGTCCGGCCCACCGCAAGACCTGATCCATTCAGGGTGTGGACCAGCTCGGTGCCGCCCGCACCCTTTCTCTTGAACCGGATAACGGCTCGCCTGGCCTGGAAATCCCCAAAGTTGCTGCACGAAGAAATCTCCCTGTAGAGTTCTTGCCCCGGAAGCCAGACCTCCAGATCATAGGTTTTGGCAGACGCAAAACCAAGGTCACCGGTACAGAGGGAAACCACGCGGTAAGGCAGTTCCAGGCGCTGCAGGATCATTTCCGCATTCTGTGTCAGCTTCTCCAGCTCCTGGTACGAGTCCTCGGGCTTGCAGAACTTGACCAGTTCCACTTTGTTAAATTGGTGCTGGCGGATCAGTCCTCTGGTGTCTTTCCCATAGGAACCCGCCTCTGACCTGAAGCACGGCGTGTAGGAGACATAGCAAATGGGAAGGGACTCTTCAGCCAGGACTTCCTCACGATGAATGTTGGTCACCGGAACCTCGGCGGTCGGGATCAGGTACAAGTCCCATCCTTCTATCTTGAAGAGGTCCTCTTTGAACTTGGGCAGCTGGCCTGTGCCGGTCATGCTCGCCGAATTGACCATAAACGGGGGCAGAACCTCTGTGTATCCGTGCTCCCGCGTGTGGATATCGAGCATGAAGGAGATCAGCGATCTTTCTAGCAATGCTCCAGCGCCCCGGTAAAGCGCAAATCTCGACCCGGCAAGCTTGGAAGCCGTCGCAAAGTCCAGGATGCCTAGCCTCTCTCCGATATCCCAGTGAGGAAGGGCGTCAAAATCCATCTCTCGGATGGCACCCCAGCTCCTGACCACAGGGTTGTCTTCGCTGGCTTCCCCCACGGGCACGGACTCATGAGGAATATTCGGAATGACCATGAGGAAAGGTTTCAGATCCTCATCAACCTGGGAAAGAGCCGCCTCCATCTCCTTGATCTCGACGGAGACTTTCTTCATTTCCCCTATGAGACCCGAGGCATCTTCCCGTTTCTTCTTCATCTGGGCAATCTCTTCGCTCACCTTGTTTCTCCGGTGGCGAAGGCTTTCAAGAACAGGAAGGATTTCGCGTCTTCTCCTGTCGATCGATTCAAAAACAGAGATATCCAAATCATTGCGCCGGTTCTTGAGCATCTGTTTGACCGCATCAAGATTGGCTCTGATGAACCGAAGATCCAGCATGAAGAACCCTCATGAAAAAACCTTAGAATCTATGGTGATAGACTCATATCACGAATGCGGCCCATGGGTCAAACTTTTTTGAAAAGCACATAGAAACTGGAGACGGAACATTTTGCTCGGTGAGTATTGAACACATCACGGTAAAGATATATGTTAGCCATAAGTTACTAACAATTTGGAATCCCTTTATGACCCCATCCGAAACCGGAAAGAAATCGAATGTCCTGTGGAACCTTTTCACTTCTGTCAAACTAACCCTGGGACTGCTTATTGCTCTTGCCATCACCGCCATATTAGGAACCGTGATCCCTCAGCAAGAGGGAGCCATGGAGCTTGCCGAGCGGCTAAGCCCCGGCTTGGTGAGCCTTCTGAGTTCTCTCCAGCTTTTCGACATGTATCATTCCATCTGGTTCAGGCTGATCATCGGAACCCTTGCGTTGAACCTCATCATTTGCTCTTTGGATCGTTTTCCCGCAGCGTTGAAACGATTTCAAGCCACACCGAAACTTGACCGGTCCAAGCCCTTCGACGATCTTCCTTCCCACAGGAATTTCAGCGCAGCGGGTAAGATCGACGAAGTGCTCACCCTGACTGTCGGAATTCTGAAAGCCAAATACAAACGAATCCATCAGAAAGAATCGGAAGAGGGGATCGTGCTCTACGCCGAAAAGGGCCGACTCTCGCATTTAGGGGTCTATCTGGTCCACCTGAGCGTTTTGATCATCCTCATCGGCAGCATCGTCGGTTCCTTGTTCGGCTTTGAGGCGTATGTGAACATTCCGGAGGGAGAGAGCATCAACAAGGTCCGGCTCCGCAAGAGCCAAGTAGACAGGAGTCTGCCTTTTGACGTTCGGTGTGATCGATTCTTAGTGGAGTTTTATGACAACGGCGCCCCCAAAGAGTACCGGTCGGATTTGGCTTTCACGGCGGACGGGAAAGATGCGCTGCAGGGACCCCTGCGGGTCAATCACCCGATCACCTTTGAAGGGATTACTTTCTACCAGGCCAGCTATGGTTCCATGCCTGGCAACAGAGCACAAATCAGCATTCGCCGAGAGGGCGACCCGGCCAATGCGACTCTGGAGGTTGAAATCGAAAGGCCTTACGACCTGCCGGGACGCGGAGGTCAATTCATGATCTTCGAAGCAAGGGCGGATTTTATGAAAATGGGTCCTGCGGTTCAGATGGCCGTAAGGCCGCCGGAGGGCGAAGAGGTTCGCTTCTGGGTATTTAAAAACAACGACCTGATCAAGGAACGTTTTCCGGGTTTCTTTGAGAGGTTCCCCAAGTTCAACCCCGGTGCTTATAAGCCTTATCTCTTTTCCCTGGAAAGCATCGAAGCCAGATACTACACCGGACTCCAGGTGAGCAGGGACCCGGGTGTTCTTCTGGTTTGGACCGGCTTCTTTCTTATCATGATCGGGCTCTTTATGACCTTCTTCACGTCCCACAGGAGCGTCTGGATCCAAATTGCCAAAACAAAGCGTGGCCTGGATGTCCGCGTTGCCGGAAGAGCCAACAAAAACCCGGTAGGAATCGAACGAGAGCTTGACCGGATTGCTTCCAAGATTAAAAGGAAGGTGAAAAAGGAAACCCCCGTTTGAATCAAGGACGGGAAACGTCTCAGCGGATCAGGTCTGTTGTGATTGCAAGAGGTGAGCAGTGAATTCGATAATTTTAAGCTACATCACTTTTGTGTATTTCGCATCCTTCATGCTGTATCTCCTCATGATGGTGATGGGGAAGGAGTTCTTCGGCCGCCTGGCGACCTTCGTCACTCTGGTGGGTCTTCTAGGCCAGTCTCTCGCTATCGTTCTTCGTTGGGTCGAATCCTATGATCTCGGCATCGGGCACGCCCCCCTGTCCAATCTCTATGAATCTCTGATCTTCTTTGCCTGGACCATCGTGTTTTTTTACCTCCTGGTCGAGTGGCGGACCAAGAATCGCAGTCTCGGCGCATTCGCGACCCCCATCGCTTTCCTCGCCATGGCCTACGCCTCCTATTCGCCCACCATCAGCAGCCAGATTCAGCCTCTGGTGCCTGCCCTCAAGAGCAACTGGCTGATCGCCCATGTGCTCACCTGTTTTTTCGGTTATGCCGCCTTCGGCCTTGCCTTCGGGTTAAGTCTCATGTACCTCTTGAAGCGACGTGAAAAACCCGAAGGGAGCAATGTCTTCATTCGGATCATTCCGGAATCCTCCATCCTGGACGACATGAACTACCAGATGGTGGTCATCGGGTTCCTGATGCTCACGCTCGGCATTATTACCGGTTCGGTCTGGGCCCATTCCGCCTGGGGCAGTTACTGGAGTTGGGATCCCAAGGAAACGTGGTCCCTGATCACCTGGCTCGTGTACGCGGCTTTGCTGCACTCCCGCATGGTCAGAGGCTGGAAAGGGAACAAGCTGGCCCTCCTTTCGATCATCGGGTTCTCCTGTGTCCTCTTTACCTACTTCGGGGTCAACTACCTTGCAGGGCTGCACAGTTACGCGAAGTCCTAAGAGATGAGGTCTCTCTGACAACAAAAGATCACGAGGTCGCGCGCTGGAGATCCTTTTCAAGGTGAGCCCTGGATCTTTCTCCATTTCCGAATGACTTGTTGGAGCGATTTGAAGGTTCCTCATGTTCCAGTATCAACTGAACCATCGCTTTTTTGCTCAGGTCCCGGAGGGGCTCGAAGAACTTGCCGGCCAGGAACTTTTGGAGCTGGGTGCAGAACGTGTCCGGACCTCCTATCGAGGCATTTATTTCGATGCCGGCAAGGCCGACCTTTACAGGATCAACTACGGTGCACGACTGCCCACAAGGGTTCTCGCACCCCTGATCACCTTCTGCTGTCACAGCGCAGACTATCTCTACAGAAAGGCCAAGGAGATCCTCTGGGAGGAGTTTCTTTCGCCGGAGCAAACTTTCGCTATATTTGCGAACGTCACCCACAGCAAGATTCATCACTCCCAGTATGCGGCTCTTCGACTCAAAGATGCCCTGGTCGATTCTTTCAGGGAGCGTTTTGATAAGAGGCCCTCTGTGAAAAAGATCGATCCGGATGTGTGGATCAGCCTTTACATCGAACTCGATAACGCCACCATCAGTCTGGACACCTCGGGGGGATCTCTCCATCGCCGGGGCTATCGGGAAGAAGGCGGCGAAGCCCCTATGCAGGAAATTGCAGCAGCCGCCATGATAAGGCTTTCAGAGTGGGATGGCGCCAAGCCTCTCTATGATCTGATGTGCGGTTCGGGCACCCTTCTCAGTGAGGCGCTGATGACTTGCTGCAGGATTCCCGGCGGCTACCTCAGAAAGAGGTTCGGTTTTCAATTTCTGCCCGATTATGATGAAACGCTTTGGTCAGCCGTTAAACAGGAACTGGACGCTGCGATGCGGGAACCACCCGAAGGCCTGATCTCGGGAAGTGATCTTTCAGGAGCAGCGGTTGAGTCCGCCAGAAAAAACATGGTGGATCTCCCCCACGGAGAGCGGGTCGCCCTGAGGGTCACGGACTTCAGGGCCATCCAGGAACTTCAGGATCGCGTCATTCTCTGCAACCCTCCCTATGGGATACGGCTCGACCGGCACACTGATCTGAGTTCATTTTACAGAGAGCTGGGAGACTTCTTGAAGCAGAAATGCAGAGGTTCTTCGGCCTTTGTGTACTTCGGAAATCGGGAGTGGATTTCTCACATCGGCTTAAAGCCCTCATGGAAAAAGCCCCTAAAGAGTGGAGGGCTTGACGGCCGGCTGGTTAAGTATGAGATTTATTGAACCCTTGCCCGGTAGGGCGAGCGGGTTGTAATTCCTGAGCGACTGTGCCAGAATCGCCTTTGTCTTTTCTTAGACCCATCTCAAGGACCGAGTCCGGAGACTGGAATGAAAACCGAAACGCCGCCTCCAAGCCAAGAAGAACTCAGGAAACTGGCAGAAGAACTCATCAGGGAACAGAACACCATGACCCTTTCCACAGCCATTAAGGATGTGGCTTGGGCCGCTCCCGTGTATTACGCTCATCTCGCTTTCAAGCTCTATTTCTTCTCTGATCCCGGTTCCCGTCACATTCAGGAGGCCCTGGCAAGCCGTCAGGCTGCTGCCGCGATCTTCCACCCGTCCTCCACGTGGAAAGAGATCAGGGGGATCCAAATGTCCGGCGCTCTTCATCCAGTGTCCCTCGGCTTGGAATCCGTGAGAGCCCTTCGGGCCTATCTTAGGAAGTTCCCTTTCACGCATGATTTCTTTGACTCCGGCGAAACACTGGATCTTGATGGTTTCGCAAAGAGGTTTCGAGTGAGGCTCTATCGCTTCCAACCCGATCTTTTTTACTACATGGACAATCGCATTCGCTTCAGTTTTCGTGAAAGAATAAAACTGTAACAGAGAACCTGACTCGAATGGCCGAGCCGCTTTAGACTCCATGCGATATATCGAGGACAAAGTGGTTTTCTTGACCCTTCGACGCCGTTCAAGCCCCTCTCGGAAGAGCGGGCAAGAAGCGCCCCTCAGGGTCAACCCTGAGCATGCCCTGTACGCCCGTCCATCGGTGCAGTGCCGAAGGGTTGACAAAAATTGTTACTAACTTCACAATTTTTTGTGCTTTCCTTTTTCCTTTCTGATTCTGCTCTCCTCCAACCTCCTTAGAAATCCTGGATGAACTCCTTTTATTGATAGGTGATTCCAAAGCCAAGACGCTTTTAGGGCAAGGATCTTCAGCTCGTGACGTAGAGGAGAGGTAAATCCTCTCTCCTTTCCTTTTCCTGCAAAAGGTCTAATCCTCACTTTTGGCATGGTTTTGGCAAATAGGACATCTGGGGATTCTCTGTGTCTCACTCTTGTTGCCTCAACGCTTGCGGTGTTTCCCCATGTCAAAGCCGGCGGAGGATGTTGTGTTGCCCACAAAACAGATTTCCCAGCCTTTCAAGTCAAGAGTCAGAAGGATTGAAACACCGAATCCCGAACAAATGGCCATGCCCTGGGAAGCCCTGTCTAGAGAAAAACAAAAGCTCCAGCTTCTCGTTGAAAAATCCCCTTTTGCCGTGGCCATCATCGATCCGGAGGGAAACTACACTTACATCAACCCTAAATTTACCGAGCTATTCGGTTACACCCTCGAAGATATTCCTTGCGGAAAAGATTGGTTTGAAAAAGCTTGCCCTGATCCGTCATACAGAAAAGAAATCATCTCCGCATGGCTTGAGGATTTGAGAAAACACTTAATAGGCGAAATCCGGCCCAGGACTTTTACCGTGACCTGCAAGGATCGTACTGAGAAGCTCATCCTTTTCCGATCCGTGGGCTTGGAAACGGGTGATCACTTTGTAACCTATGAGGATATCACCGAGCGCAGGATGAACGAGGTTTCCCTGCGGGAGAGCGAAGAGAAGTACCGAACCATTCTCGAAAATATCGAGGAGGGCTATTATGAAGTAGACCTCAAAGGGAATATCATCTTCTGCAACGATTACCTCTGCAAGATCCTTGGTTACCCCAGAGAGGAACTCTTGGGCACCAACAATCGAAAATACATGAATCAGGTCAGTGCAAAACATGTTTTTGAAACCTTCAACCAGGTTCACCGAACAGGCATCCCGTCTAAGAGCCTCGATTGGGAGCTCATCCGCAAGGACGGCTCCAGGCGCACCGTCGAAATCTCTGTTGCTCCCATCAAGCACTTAAACGGAGAGCCCGTGGGGTTCCGGGGAATTCTTAGAGATATCACTGAACAGAAACTCGCTGACGAAGCACTCAGAGCAAGCGAAGAGAAATACAGGCAGCTTGTGAACCATGCGCCCGCCGGCCTTTATGAAATCGACTTCCTCCAGCGACGATTTGTGACGCTCAATGACGTCATGTGTGAATACACGGGGTACACTAAGGAAGAACTCCTTTCCATGAGCCCTTTTGATATTCTCTCTGAGGAAAGCAAGACGCGCTTCATGGAACGAATCACCAAGGTCCTGGCAGGCCAGAAAGTCCCGGAGACCGCGGAGTTCAACATCAGGACAAAGGATGGGAAAGACCTGTGGGTCCTTCTGAATGCGAAAATTGTTTATGACCAGGGGTTCCCCAAAGGCGCGAGAGCGGTCGTTCACAACATCACGGAACTTAAACAAGCCGAAGACGCACACAGAAAGTCGGAGGAGAGATACCGCTTTCTCGTCAATAACGCGAATGATGCCATCTTTATTGCTCAGGACGGGCTGATCAAGTTCCCTAATCCGAAGACCTTGGAGATTCTCGGTTACTCTGAAGGCGAACTGGAGAGAATCCCTTACGCGAACCTGATCCATCCGGACGACCTGGCTCTCGTCCAAAAAACTGATCAGAGAAAGCGCGACGGGAAAGAGACGAGAGGCACCTATACCTTGAGAGTGAGAACCCGAGCCGGGGAAGAACTCTGGGCTCAGATCAGCTCTGTCCCAATCGTGTGGGAAGATCAGCCGGCCACACTCAACTTCGTGAGAGACATCACCATTCAAAAGAAGGCTGAAGAAGAGCTCAGACAAAGTGTCGACAAGCTTCGCAAAATCACAGGGGCCACGATCCAGGCCATGGCCCAAACGGTCGAAGTGAGAGACCCTTACACGGCAGGCCATCAAAGGAGGGTTGCTGACCTGGCCCGAGCCATAGCCACCCGGATGAAGCTGTCCTCTGATCGGGTGGATGGAATTCGACTGGCAGGAGTCATTCACGACATCGGCAAAATCTCCGTGCCCGCTGAAATCCTAAGCAAACCGGGCCTGCTGACTCCGCTTGAATTTAGTCTCATCAAAACCCACTCCCAGGTGGGCTATGACATCCTCAAGGACATCGAGTTCCCCTGGGATATTGCCACCATGGTGCTTCAGCATCACGAAAGGCTGGATGGGTCCGGATATCCGCAGGGGGTCACAGGGGATCGCATCCTTCTCGAAGCCAGAATCCTGACCGTCGCCGACGTTGTGGAGGCCATGGCTTCCCACCGGCCTTACCGGCCTTCTCTAGGTCTGGACAAAGCCCTGGAGGAAATCGGAGGCAAGAAGGGCCGCTTTTATGACCCTGATGTAGTCGATGCTTGCGTCGGCCTTTTCACTGAAAACAAATTCGCCTTCAAGTAACCTGCTGTCGGCTGAAGCCGACCGCCTGAGGGACAAAGGGACAGAGGAGCAAAGGGGCAGAGTCACGTCAGCCTTTGCGTCTCTCTCCGCTTTGTGCCTAGGTGCCTTTGCAACTTTGTGCCTGTTGAAAAGCGGACGACATTTTCTCATTCCCATTTTAGAAGTCTACATGTTAAAGTCTCATGCATGTCTGAACCGCTCAGTGAAAGTGCACAGAAAGTCCAGAACGCTTTAAACCATCACGGGGTGACCTGCGAGGTCATTGAGTTGCCCGACTCGACCCGAACCGCACAGGAAGCGGCTCAGGCCATCGGCTGCCGCGTGGAGCAAATTGCAAAGTCCCTTGTGTTCCAGGGCAAGACGACGAACAGACCCATTCTGGTCGTTGCGAGCGGTGTCCATCGCGTGAACGAAAAAAAACTCCGTGATCTCCTCTCAGAACCCGTAAAGAAAGCCGATGCGGACTTTGTGCGCGAGCACACGGGTTTTGACATAGGCGGTATCCCACCTGCCGGCCATTCCAAGCCCATGGAGACCTTCGTCGATGAAGATCTTTTCAAATATGGAGAGATCTGGGCTGCGGCAGGCACACCCCACGCGGTCTTTAAGCTCACGGCAACGGACCTTCTTAAGATCACACAAGGGAAAGTGGTAAAGATCGCTTAGTGCACAGAATATTGTGCACCTCTGCACATCTTTCTGTGCATTTCTTGGCCATCTTCATTTGTTTGCAGACCCCGATTTTCGGAAAAATCGCACTGTTCCAGATGACGCTTGCCATTGAAATCAGGCACCATTTGGAGTGTCGAGCATACCTTTCTTAGGCAGTTCAAGCATCCATTCCTTTTCTGGCACGGAACTTGATTAGTTGCATATAGGTATTTTTACACCTGGAGGGAAAAGGCGGATGGGAAAAGTGCTGGTTGTCGATGACGAAATCGAAGCTTGTCGAGCGATGTATGATTTTCTGACGGATAAGGGATACGCGGTTCAGACGGCCACCGACGGCCCTACGGCCATCAAGAAGGTGAAAGAGTGGAAGCCCAGGGTCGTCTTGCTGGATATGATCATGCCAGGGATGGAAGGCTCCGAGGTTCTCAAGCAGATAAGGAAAATAGCTCCTGCCGTCGGCGTTGTCATGGTCACCGTGGTGACAGACAATCAGAAGGCATGGAAAACCTTTGAAATGGGTGCTTACGACTACGTGACCAAACCCGTTGACCTGGAGTATCTTGAAAAGGTGATTGCTACAAAGATGATCGAAGCGGCCTGAGCCTGCCTGCCCTTTAAACCCAACCACCGAGTATCTTGTTTTGCAGGTCACCTATTCGATGTAAACAGGCTCCCTGAGAATTAGATCCATGGCCTTTGCAGCCATGGCAGACAGGTGAGGATGAGTCTCGCTGAGATTGGCTACCTGACGCAGATGGTCTGCCGTCCTTGCAATAAGCGATGTCAAATCTCCTTCATCCACCGGAATCACATTGAGAAGACTTTTCCAGGGTATGCCCGAGGCCCAAAGGAACAGCGCGACGCAGGGCCAGAAAAAGATCTGAGGGCTTTTGAAGTCCCTGCTGACTTGAAGATGCCTGAGGTCTTCGATCAGGTCCAGGATTTTGCGGAATGCCGTTTCCACCCCTCTCAGATCAATAGGGCTTTCGATCCTGAAGTCCATCTCAACCGCCCTGTCCCATACAAAAGGAGCAAGACACCCTGCCACGATCTCAGGCGAAGCTCCTGAAAAAGCTCCTTTCCTGATGGCTTCTGCAATCAGGAGGGGGTGGTCCAGCCTCAGCTTTGACGCCCACAGGCCGTCCTGGGTCAATCGATCCCTCCCGTCCACAAAGCCTGTCTCTTTCAGAAATCGGACGTGCTTCTTGAAGCTAAGCCACCACCCTTCCCCCACCCCGACCATCTGACCAACTAGAATCTGGAACTCCCTCAGGAGCTTTCCAAGTTCCCCCCTGTCGCTGCCATGGCAAAATGTCCGATGGGCGCACTCATCGCAGGGAAGCGCCTGTCTCTCTTTTCCAATCCCCGCTTCCTCTCCCGCCGGGACATGGATCCGCACTTCCTTCAACTCCTCCACAGGGATGGAGGCCAGCAGCTCCCTGAGTTTCTCAGGCGGATCCTCCTCACGCAAGTCCACTCGAAAATCCAAGATGCTCCTGATGTGCCGCACATCGACTCTATTTAGCCGCCACTGTCCTTTCTTGAAACGAAGCGTTCTCCTGAGATTGTGGGCTGCGCAGACCTGTCTTCCTTTCTCACTGGAAGTCCGAAACACCACATAAACCTGCCGGTTCTTGTGCAGGAAGAGCGTGCCTGGTCTGAGGTGCTCTTCGAAAGCCCTGTCTCTCTTCTCTGCCCGGACTTCTCTTGCGAGCCTTTTCTCCTCTCTTGTCAGCTGAGACCTCTTCAGGATGTTCTCCAGAACTTCAATGGGGTCACTCGTGTCACATCTCCCTGCAGGGAGGAGCCTCCTCAGTTCTTCCTCGAGCGTTTTCCACCGAACCTGAAAAGGGGCTCCTCTCTTTCTTTTCTGGTGCGAGGCAAAGGATCGATTCAGGAGATCCTTGACTTCACCCGGTGTGTGAGAGAGAAGGAGGTTCAGGCTCATGGAAAAATTAATGTGAATCTGGCTCATCAGGGGTTCCGGAGGAGAGTCCTTCAACTCGGCGATCAGCTGAGGATCCTGGTGAACACCGGGAATGACCAGAGCGAAACCGATGTTGTCTTTCCCTCTTCGCCCTGCCCTGCCGGTCATCTGATGAAGCTCCGTGGCCGTGAGGTTGGAGAATTCGCGGCCGTCAAATCGATCGCTCTGCACGAGGGCAACGGTCCTGGCCGGGAAATTCACTCCTGCCGCAACGGTGGAGGTCGAAAAAATCGCATCAAGGTATCCCCGAACCATCATTTTTTCAATCAGGACTTTCCAGTAGGGAAGCTGACCGGCATGGTGAGATCCCACCATGGCTTCCAAAAGAACGCTCCTCTGCCGATGCCCTTCAAGGTGCGGGTACTTTCTCAGGAATTCCCTGACCTCGCTTCCGAGGTGTTCCCTGACTTCCTCAGGTTTGTCCGCTCGGTTGCATGTCTGAAGAGCCCGGTCACAATCCATCCGGGACTTGAGAAAAAATATGGCCGGCAGCAGGTCCACCTTTCTGAGGCACGCAATGATCTCACCGAAATCCAACCTTCTGAAGCCGCTCCGCTCCTTCTCATCGAGTAGAAATTTCCTCACCTTCGGGGAAAGCCCTCTCCGGCTGGTCAGCGGGGATATCAGGCCGTCTGGGAACAGGAAGAGCATCTCCAGCGGGACCGGTCGCTCTTCCGAACGCACCACCCAGGTCTTGGTCTCACGGTTCCCCCTGAGCCAGGCGGCGATCTCTTCGGCGTTGGAGATGGTTGCAGACAGAAGGAGAAGCCTCACTCTCGAGGGCAGATAGATCAGCACCTCTTCCCACACGACGCCCCTTTCAGGATCGCTCAGATAGTGAGCCTCATCCAGGATGACCAAGTCGGTTGAAAGGCTCACTCCTTGGTGCATGGCATCATAGAGCTGATTGCGCAGGATCTCCGTGGTTCCCACAACAATGGAGGCGTTGGGGTTCTCCTTTCGATCTCCGGTCAGGATGCCGCAGACATCGGTTCCAAAGGTTTCGCAGAACTCCTGATAAATGGCGTTGGAAAGAGCCTTGAGCGGGGAGGCATACCATGATTTGAGCCCTTTCGAGAGATTCCGTGATATGGCCTGAGTGGCGATCCACGTCTTTCCGGAACCGGTGGGCGCGCTGACGAGCACATCGCATTCCTCGATCTTCTCAAGGGATTCAAGTTGAAAGGGATCCGGCCGGAGAGGGGTAGGCTCAGGGACACCGATCTTGTCAAACGTGCGCCTCAGTTGCGGATCGATTCGCGGCTTTTCGCAAAAGCTCCTTTTGAACGGCGAACGTTTTCTTTTGTGCCTGCTTCCGCGGGACGAACGATGATGGGTATTTCCTGTAGTCATGACCATAAGGATTGAAAGAGATCGCTACAGGACGATCTCTGCAGCAACTTTATCCATATCGGCCATGAAGTTGCGCGAGATCTCACCGAGATCGAGTTCTTTGAGCCTGGGGACTACATCACCCATGATTTCACCACAGCCCTCGGCGATCTTATAGCCGTTCACACAGACTTTCGTCGCCACCTCCCTTGCAAAGAGGCGGGCAACCGCTTTCATGAAATCCGGCGATCGCCCATTGCCTTGATCGACAGCCGCTTTGTGGGACAGGGCCTCCCCGACTTCGCACCAGGTCATCATGTCCGCCAGGAGGAACATGACATACTGCGATCGTGTGAGCTTGTGCTTGCGCGTGTTCAAGACCACGTCGTTCAGCAGGCGGATCGAACGGGCGATAGTCTGCGCCCCGCAGTCTGGAGGAAGCTTCTCCAGGGCTTCAGCCAGATCCAGGTAAAATTGCCCTTTGGAACGCACCGTTTCCCGCAAACGGAAGATGGAAATGATGCTTCGCTGGATTTCGCTCGTTCCCTCAAAAATGGTGGTGATCTTGATGTCTCTCTTTATCTTTTCGACCTCGAATTCACGCACATAACCATATCCCCCGAGCGCCTGAATGGCGTCGTTCGCTGCAGCATCCCCTGCTTCCGTGGCAAAGTACTTGGAGATCGACCCTTCCACCTGAAGATCCTGCTCCCCTGCATCAAGCCTCACTGCGGTCTTCTCGATGTAGGCCCGTGCCGCCTCCAACTGCACGGCATGGGGAACGAGCAACTGATGGGTGTACCCCTGTTTTTCGACCAGGGGACCTCCGAATTGGATTCGTTCCTTGCCGTATGCAATCGCTTTCTCAAGGGCGGCCATCCCGCCCCCAAGGCCGAAAGTGGCCACCATGAGCCTTGTGTACCCAAACACCTGGTTGGCCTGCTTGAGCCCTTGCCCCTCGACTCCTCCTATCAGGTTCTCCACAGGGAGGAACAAGTCATCCAGGCTGATAGGACACGTATCAGAGGCCCTGATTCCGTGCTTGTCTTCGTGTTTCCCTGGAAAAAGGCCGGGAGTTCCTCCCTCGATAATGAAAAAAGAGGGGCCGCCCGGTGTGTCCGCAAGGAGTGTGTAAACAGAGGCCACTCCCCCGTTGGTGATGAACTGTTTCTGGCCGTTGATCTTGTAGCCGATGATGTTTCCGTTGCCGTCTAAGACCCGTTGTGCCTTGGTTTTCAGGGACTGGACGTTGGAGCCGGCCTCCGGCTCTGTCACTCCATAAGCGACGATCAGGCCCTCATCCGCGATCTTTCGAACCCACTTTTCCTTCTGAGCGGGCGTGGCTCCCACCATGATGGGATCCATGCCCAGGCATATGGCGAGAAAAGAAGTGGCGACAGCCAAGTCCATTTTTGCCATCTTTTCTGAAATGACGGCAATTTCCCGGGCGCCTGCGCCCAGGCCGCCGTACTCTGCAGGGATAAAGACGAGATGAAGAGCAACCTCCGGGCCCAGCATGAACCGGATGAGTTCCGACGGGAACACTCCGGCCTTGTCCATCTCCAGTTTGACCTCCAGAGTCAGTCTTTCTTTTTCAAGCTTGCTAAGGGTATCCAGAACCATGTTGAACAGTTCCGGATCCATGCGAGACGATCCTGACATCTTACTTCCTCCTAATGCAGGTCTTTGGCCGCAACCAAATTAGAATCCCGAAACTCGAATGTCGAACAAGGAATTTCGAATGACGAAGTTAAATCTCTTCTGTTGTTCCCTTCGGCGTTCGGTATTCGTTATTCGACCTGCCCGCTATGCCCTCAAGCAGATTCATAAGAGATCCGCCATGTCGATGAATGTTACGGTTACCCTCACAATCCAAAGCATCTCGCAGGGCAGGCGGGTATTCTGCGGTTCGTTTTGAACTTCTACGCACCTTGCGAAGAAGTTTTGGTCCTAGACTCTAATCTCTGCGATCGCCGTGACTCTGCGGTTTCTCTGTTCTTATTCTCTGATCTTGCTCAGCCGGTTTTGATAAAAGGCATCCCTCAAAGCAACATAAGGATCCAGCGCGGCCTTTTTGAGGGACTCATAGTCGCCGATTCTTAAAGACGTCTCATTCACCACGTTGAGCCCCCTTGAGTAGGGGGCGTACCAATAATCGCCCAAGTAGGTGAGGGGGTCCAAAAAAATGTCTCCGGCCATCCCGATCGTATCTCTCAGGGTCGAAGGCCCGAAGAAAGGCCAGTAGATGAAAAACGCGGGTCCAGCACCATGGACAGCGAGAGTCTGGCCCAGGTCCTCATCGTGTCTTTTGAGGTCGACCGCTGTCGCAATGTCAGCAAGACCGCCCAGCCCGACCGTAGAATTCACAAGGAACCCACACGTTTCCTCGAAGGCTCCGAAAAACTTTCCCTGCAAAACATTGTTCACGAACCGCACAGGAAACGCCAGATTATTGAAAAAATTCCTGACGCACACTCTAGCCTCTTCAGGGACCACCGTTTTGTACCCTGTAGCAACAGGCTTCAGCACCCAGAAATAAAGTCTGTCATTAAACTCGAAAAATACCCGGTTGAGGGGCTCAAGCGGGTCAGGGACCGTCTCTTCTGAGGAGTCGGCCGGCTCACTCTCATTTTCTTCAGGGCTCGCTTCCTTCAGAGAGGCCACTTGAATCGAGGCGAGCTCCACTCTCTGAGCGCCAAACAGATTTTCCGGCGCATAGGTCGCAGTGCTCTGACCTAAGGAGGTGCTTCCAAAGGAGACCAAAGAAAGAATCGCGATCAGAAACACAAGGCCAGTTCTCTTCATAAGCCTAAACACCTTCATCTGCCTATTCGGCCCCTTTTTCTTTCAGTTTCGTCACCAGCCCTTCGAAGGAGGACTTGGCCAGGATGTCGCTGAACTGGGTACGGTAGTTGTTCACCAAACTGACACCTTCTATCACGATGTCATAGACCCACCACTTTTGGTCTCTGGCTCTCAGCTTGTACACTACCGGGATCTCCGTGTTCTTGTTGGTCACAACCTTGACGCCCACCTCGGCATAATCCCCATCTACCTTCTCTCCAAGGTAATTCACCTTTTCCCCTGAATAGCCCTCCACCTTGTCAATATACGTTCTCTCGAGCAGCTGCCCGAAAAGGTGAACAAACTCCTTTTTTTCCTGCTCGCTTCGCTGCGCCCAGTGTTTCCCGAGGGACCGGCGTGCCATCTCGTCCCAATCGCACAGCTCATCCACAGCTTTTCGAATCTGCTCCCGCCTCTGTGCTGCTTTGGCCGGGTCTTTGAGGGAGGGATCGCTGACAATCGAGATGATCCTGTCCGCAGTTTCTCTGACCTTTTCCGTGGGCACACCCGCCCACACGGGAAGAATCCCGCACACGGCCCATATTGCAAGAAGCGTGATCCCAATCCTGTATTTTCCCTTCATGCCGTCCTCCTCAGCTCCGCTTCCGCTTTTTCATTCCAGGGCTATTCGATTTTGCCGAACACATACTTCGAGATCAACTGCTCAAAATCCACAGGAGGCAAGGTCTCCCGGATCTTTCCCCCTGGAGGGATGATTTTGTCTGATCCGCCTGGGGTGATTTCAATAAATTTCTCGCCGATGAGCCCTTTGGTCTTGATGGCGGCGATGGCGTCGTCCTGAACCTTTACGTCGTTGTTAAGGTTCATGACAATCCGCGCCTGGTAGTCGTCAAGGCTGATGTTCCTGATGCGTCCCACCTCAACTCCCGCAATCATGACTGAAGACCCCGGTTTGAGTCCGCCGCTGTTGGAGAATAGAGCATAGACGTCATATCCCTGGCTGCCGAGGAGCTCCATGCCTCCGAGTTTTATGGAAAGATAGCCCAGGCAGATGATGCCTGCGATGACGAACAACCCGACCGCAAACTCGATATTGAACTTTCTCATGGTTTCCCTCTATTGCGATTCAGACTTTGCCGGACGCTCCCCCCTATTAAAGAGCATGGATATTCTTCTTTCCCCGATCGAGCATAGAGGGGTGGCACGCGGCATCATGGGTTAACCATTCCGCCCCTGCAGCGACAAACGTCTGAACCGTTTCATCTTCCGACGAAAGAATCTCCTCCGGGGTCCCGGCGAAAATCACCCTGCCTTCGTGAAGCATGACCACCTTGTTCACAATCTCGAAAATCTTCGGCACCTCATGGGTCACCACGATCCCTGAGAATCGGAGTCTCTTGTGGCACGTATCGATGAGGTTCAGAATGGTGTGACCCGTCAAGGGATCCAGTCCCGTGGTGGGTTCATCGATCAGCATGATCTCCGGTTCCTCGATCAGAGCCCTGGCCAGCGACGCTCTCTTCACCATGCCGCCGCTGATCTGGGAAGGGTGTTTTTCTTCAGAGCCGAGTAGACCGACCTGTTCCAGCTCGACCATCACCTTTTCCCTGATTTTCTGTTCACTCAGCCGGGTCTTCTCTCTCAAAGGGAACGCGACATTGTCGAGGACGGTCATGGAATCGAAGAGCGCTCCGTTTTGAAAAAGGAACCCGAGGCGGTTTCTCACGCGGATGAGTTCTCTTCCCCTGAGGCGGCACATGTCTTGATCATCCACGAGGACTCGTCCCCGGTCAGGACGCAGCAGGCCCGCCACGTGCTTCAGGAGCACGCTCTTGCCATAACCGCTTCTCCCAATTAGGGCAAGGAGCTCTCCTTTTTCGACCTCAAGGTCCACCCCCTTGAGAACATCGACCCCATTGAAAGACTTATGCAGATCTTCTACCTTGATCATATCCGCCTAAACAAAGAGCTGCGTGGAAGTCAAAAAATAGTCCCACACGAGAATGAGCACGGAAGAGAGCACGACCGCCTGTGTCGTCGCCGTGCTCACTCCTTCAGCCCCAAACCCGGTGTAATACCCTGTGTAATATCCCTTAAAACAGCAGACCCACGCAATGATGAGCCCGAAGTTCAGGGACTTGAACAGTCCCTCCAGAACATCCTCCATTCCCACATAGCTCATCATCTCGCCGAAGTAGACCCCCGAACTCACGCCCAGAAGTTTGACGCCGATCAGGTACCCGCCGAAGATCCCCACCACGTCAAAAATGGCTGTGAGAAGCGGAACCGAGATGACGGCTGCGATGAAATTGGGAGCCACGAGATACCGGTAAGGGCTGAGACCCATCAACTGCAGAGCATCAATCTGCTCGCTGATTCGCATGATCCCGATTTCCGCGGTAATGGAAGACCCTGCCCTTCCCGTCACCATGAGCGCGGAAATGACAGGACCCATTTCCTTGATGAGAGCGAGCCCGACCATGGGGCCAAGAAAGGCGTCCGACCCGAATCGGCTGAGCGTGTTAAAACCCTGGTACCCAAGCACCATTCCCGTGAACGCGCCTGTCAGGAAGATGACGAGCAGGGATTGGTACCCGATGAACTGGATCTGCTTGAGAACAAGCGAAACCTTAATGGGCGGCGTCGCACAGCAAGAGATGGACTTGGCAAGAAAGATACCCATTCTTCCCATCTTCAAGACATGACGCAACGTCCCTTTTCCGATTTTTCTTATGAA
>Ga0209254_10000920_pt1 | contig 25820 bp, 24 predicted proteins | sample FrelakmetDIP11DI_FD_187148 | JGI IMG/M metagenome (GOLD analysis project Ga0209254, IMG submission 187148) | Freshwater lake sediment microbial communities from the University of Notre Dame, USA, for methane emissions studies - DIP11 DI (SPAdes)... | ecosystem: Environmental > Aquatic >...
ATCACATCCTTCATCCGCCGTGGAACGGATAATTCGCCGGTATCATTTCATTAAAAATGCTGAAAATGAGCGCCGCGCTCAGAGTCATTCCCCTGATGTTCCAAACCCTTGAACGTATTCATCTCGCAGATGTATCTGGCGCCACAGGGTATGGAGTTGTTGACGGTGCAGGAAACGGCATGTCGCCAAGCTGGAAAGATTTTCTCCTGTGGTATGATCGTTACCGGAGATCCGAACAATGGAATCGGGAGATGTCCGGAACATTTCTCGATCATCAACTGTATGACCAGTGCCTCGCCAGGAGGGTGTCTCTTATTCCTTTTTGCCCCGAAGAACGAAGTCTCGTACATGGCGATTACAGCTTCAGCAACGTTCTTTCCGATGGCAAACAGATCACCAGTGTAATCGATTGGCAATATTGCTCAAAGTGAAATATGTGCTGAGAATGCTGGATAAGCCGATTGAGACATGGAATGGTTATAAGTAGAAGTCTTATTGCCAGCTTATAACGACTGCCCGTGTTATTCGGGTTCAGTTTCCGCCAATCCTTCTCTGATGAAGATATCTGAGATTATTGCGGGCACTTTGATAATCAGGCTGTAAATCCACTGCGATCTGAAAATGTTCGATAGCCTTATCAAAGGAGCCGGTCTTTGCATAGGCAAGCCCGAGATTGTTATGGGCTTTCGCAAATTCGGGTTCCAGTTCGACAGCGGTCTGGAGATGTTCAATCGCTTTATCTATCAAATTCTTTGTACCGAAAGCAATTCCAAGATTGACATGAGCACTGGCCATTTTGGGATTTATTTTCAGGGCGGACTGATATGCTTCAATCGCCTTATCTATCTCTCCCTTTTCGAAAAAAACAAGCCCCATATTATAATAAACTTCATAATAATATGGCTGTAATTTCAATGCTGCATGATACTCTTCCATAGCCTTATCTAAAAGTCCTTTTTTCGCATATGCTATGCCCAGATTTTCATGGGCTTCCGTCGAGTCAGGCATTAATCGTAATGCAACATGGTACTGCTCAATGGCCTTATCTATCCATCCTTTTTCTGAATATTTGACCCCCAGGTTAACGCGGGCCCTTACATTGTTTGGGGATTTCTTAACAGTGTCCTCCCAGAGCAGACTTCCTTCTGTCCAAACACCGTTCCTTGTAAAAGTCAGGACACATAAAAGGAGCGCAGTGAGAAGAATGATCACTACTTTCTTTACTCTCCACTTGGATTCATCCGTATATACAAAGAGGGAAGCCAAAGCAAGAAAAAAACCATAACTCGGGAGATAATTTCTATGTTCAAAATAGGGATCCAATCCGATGGCTATGAAACTTTCGAGGGAAATCGTAATCAGATACCAAATGATCCCAAAAGAAATGAGAGGAGCCTTTTTAACGTACCGCAGGGAAAAGAAAACAATAAATCCAAGCGAAACAAGAGACAATAATGTCGTGATGGGATGAAAAAGGCTCTTTGATACAGGATAGGCATTAGAATAATCAAACACCATATATGAAGGGAGAGGAACGAGAATAAGAAATATGTACCGCAAGACAATCCTGAACTCTGTCAGAATATGTTCAACCGGAGTCCAGTGCATGTGTGTTCCTGACCAGCCATACGTTGCTGTGGGTTGATAAGGATTGGAGAAGATCGTCATTATCTTTACCGCCAGACTGCCTGCCTTAAGAAAATACCCGGTAGCCGAGCTTAAAATCACTACAAGGACTGCTATAGGGATAAACCTCTTTCTGAATTCACTCCATCGGAATGAAGAGATAAAAACAAAATCATAAATCATAAGCATAGGGAGAACCATCACTGCATTCTCCTTCGAAAATATTGCCAGTGTGAAGCAGAGCACCGAAAGAGCATACGAGAATAGGGACTTTTTCTTCGAATGAATAGCACCCTTCACATAAAAAATTATCCCCGCGAAAGAAAACATGGCGGCCATTATTGCCATTCGCTGCGTAATATAATTTACTGCTGTAGTCTGTATGGGATGCAATAAAAAAAGCGTCACCACAAAGAGTGAGATGTACAGAGGCGTTTCCCTGTCACCCAAGCTTTTGTATTTATCTCTCAGAGAGGGAAGAATTAATGTCATATAGGTCAGATAAAATACCAAAATAGCAGAAATGATGTGAAAGAGTATATTCGTAATCCTGAATGCAAAAAGATTCATGCCTGAAAGGTTGTAGTTCAACGCAAAAGAGAAATTGGCGACAGAACGGAAAGAAAGAGTGAAAGAATGAAGGATTTTTTTTAGCTTCCATGCCTTGATATATATAACATCGTCAAAGAGCAAGGGGGCATGCAGGGCTCTGAAATACGCAAGAAACGTCAAGATTAATAGAAAGAAAAAGAAAACGATGGGCGTCTTAAATGCTTTCAGTATTGTGTTCCCCCTTTCATAAAAGGTTTCCTGTTTATTATTGGTTTTAGCCATTACATTTCTTAGAATTCCCCATTGTATGCTGTAACACATCTTCAAATTGAACAGCAATATTATCCCATAAGAATTGAGCAGCAAATTCCCTTCCCTGCTTCCCTAACGCCTCTCTTTTTTTGTTGTCTCCAAGCAATAGCCTCATTTTCTCTGACAGATCATTTGCCGAGCCGGAGGAAAAACTGATGCCAAATCCTTCCTGAGAAACAAAAGCGAGTTCAGGGATGTCACTCACAATCACCGGTTTCCCGCACGCAGCAGCCTCCAGGATACTTATTGGAGCAGATTCGTGCCGGGAAGGCAGGACAAACATCCTGGCGCCTGAAAGGAGACTCACCTTTTCATCGCCAGTCACAAAACCCGCATATTCGATCTTCTTCCTGAGAAAAGACGGTCTCTTCGACAAGAGTTTCTCGAACTTGTCGAATTCGTACCCTGCAAGGATTAACCGCATATCCGGATATTCCGAACCTATCCTCTCAAAGGCATCTATTAAAAGGTCCAGCCCTTTTGTATAAGTATCAATCCTGCTGAGAAAGAGGATATAATCCGTGTCCTCAGGTATGGACTGAAGGAGTTCTCTGTCTATGCCATTCGGTATGACACGACATAGTTTTACCTTTCGCCTGCGCCTGGCCATTACTTTTTCCTTCGTTATATCCGAGACAAAAATAAAACTATTATAAAGGTGAAAATAAAATCTCTCAATAAGATACATAGGGACAGCATAGACGGGACTAAATTTTCTGAAGGAATGTTTTTCCATTATCCCCTGAATTTGAAGTATTAAAGGTGTCTTGGTAAAAAAATTCAAACAAAAAGGTGTTGCGGGCAAAAAGTTTTCGACTATGATATCAAACTTGTTCCCATATCGCCTCACAAAATCAGCAGCACGAACCGTATATGCAAAGACGCTCTTTGAAAGGTTTTTGCTCTCGGTTCCCACAAAAACGTGTTTCAACCCTTCAATCTCTCTGTCCTCAGCTCCCGGATACTTCATGCAGAGAAAGGTGATATCGTGCCTGTCCTTCAGCCTCCTGAAAATTTCATAGGCCCTCATGCCGGCCCCTCCAAAACCGAAGGGACTGCCGAAACTTTCATAGATAATCTGAAGTATCTTCATTTTCTTGTCACTTCATGTCCCGACCCGGATGCTGCTTCATAAATGATATTTATGTACTGCGTGGCTACCTTACTGGCAGAAAAGTCCTTTGCCCGTTCTTTCCCTGCCTTCGAAAAGTTTTCCCTGAGCGTTCTGTCCCTGAGTAATTGCAGCATCCCTTCTGAAAGGGCGCCCTCGTCTCCCACAGGAACAAGTAATCCGCATCTGCCGTCCTGGAGTATCTCGCGGGGTCCTGATCTGCAGTCAGTGGAAATCACCGGAACGCCACATGCCATTGCCTCCAGCATCACCATAGGCAGTCCCTCATAGGCGGATGAAAGGACAAAGACATCGGCCCCCGAAAAAAATTGATAGGGATTCCCCTGAAATCCCGCAAGAGAGACTTTGTCTTCCATGCCAAGGTCTCTCACGAGCTTCTGGAGGGTCTCCCTCCCGGGCCCCTCTCCGAGTATGATCAGCCGGGCATCCATTTCTTTCACCACAGAACTAAAGGCCTTTATGAGAATATCAAATCTCTTTTGCGCGACCAGGCGACCGGCCCCCACGACAACCGGTTCTCTCCCTTTCATAAAAGGATGTTCAGAAGGTATAGTGCTTAACTCAGTTACAGCGTCGCAGTCTATAGGATTATAAATGACCTGAATCTTGCGCGCCGGGATGCGGAATTCTTCGATTAAATCCCTTTTTATCCCCTCAGAAACCGTAATGACTCTATCCGCAAATCCGTAAAATATATTGACCAGGGCTGCGACAGAAACCCCGAGCATTCTCGCCTCGCCCCCGGTCTTTATAACTTCACCGAGCGTAATATGTGCGCAAGCGATCACTCTTATCCTCAAAAGTATTCCTGCACAAAGCGCCATGATATTGTTGTGTGTCAGCATGCTTAAGATGATCCGCGGGCTCTCTCTGTGGACGCATTTTACAAAAGACATGAACTGTCTGATCTTTGCAAAAAAACTGTCAGACCTTCTCTCGACGACGATGACCTTTGTCTTTTCAGGTAAATATTCTCTATACGGAGACTCTGTAGCCGGATGGAGCAGAATGAGTACGGGCTCGATCCGGCTTTCTTCAATGTTGCCGAGAAGGTTGACCATCACCCTTTCGGCGCCTCCGCCCTCAAGGGAGGAGATGAAAAACAGAACTTTTATTTTATCTTCCATCTCTCCGTCTTCCCAGGATAATTTCTTCCCACTGACTCAGTGATGCATCGAGGCTGAAGTCCTGTGCTCTCTCAAAAGAAAGGTTCGATAAGGTTTCCCGCAGACCTCTATCCGACAGAACCCTCAGAAGGGCCTCGGCAATGGCGCCGGGGTCCTCAGGTCTTACCAGGATTCCATACCGCCCGCCCTCTATTATTTCAGAGGGTCCCGACGGGCAGTCGGTAACGATAACCGGAACTCCCAGGGCCATGGCTTCAAGAATGACATTTCCCAACCCTTCATATCTGGACGCCAGGCAGAATACTGCAGCTTTACGCATAAATTTGAAGGGATTCATTTGCATTCCCAAAAATATCACATCCTCCGACAGATTCAAGGATTCCGCAAGAGAGACTAACTCTTCCCTTTTTTCACCGCTTCCAAGGATCAAAAGCTTCGATGCGGTGACATCCCGGACCTTTCTGAATGCCCTGAGAAGGATATCCATTCCTTTCTGATGAACAAGCCTTCCCGCAGTGACAATCAAAGGCTCACCGAAATCAATCCCGGCATCCTCAGCAGACAGTTTCTCTATCGCTTCTCGATTGACAGGGTTGTACACTACGCTGACCTGATTTCCTGGGATTCCGAAGTTCTTAATCAGGTCTTCCTTTTCCCCCTTCGAAACAACTATGACACCCTCAGCATCACAATATGCCTTTTTTGTAAGATGTATTTTTATCCAACGGTATCTTTCATGCACAAAGTGATCTTTTATATACTCAGTCATATTCACGGTATCGTGGACAATATGTCTGAAGTCAGCAAGCCCCAACTTTCTTGTAAGATAAGGAATTATTGCCGGATACCACATACAGCTGATGACCGTATCGGCTTTTAGTTTTACCAGGGCATCCCTGAATCGCGGTATCATTTGGACCAGATTTGTGTTTGCTTTCTCATTGAGACTTAATTTCTCTATCCCCTCAGGAAGCGCTTCCAGAAATTCACCTCTCTCCCGGAGCAGGAGGATCTTTGGATTGACGTTCCCTCTTTGTTTTAAATGAGGCAGGAAATTCCTTGCCAGTTTCGCTTCAGTGCCGCCTGCCTGCAAAGAACCTATAAAAAATATTACATTCTTCATTTCAGTTGAATCTATTATAATACACGGTAGTGATCCATAATATTTTTTTTGTTGCCGGAATTTAAAAGGATATTTCACGGATAAAAAACCGCTCATAAGCATCTTAACCCCTGTTTATAACCAGAGGCTGTTTATGGAACAGACCATACGCAGTGTGCTGGCTCAAACGTATGACAAGTGGGAGTGGATTATTATTGACGATGGATCTACCGACAGCACAAGAGAGATTATACATGCATGGAGGGATGAGAGGATACACTATCATTATCAGGAGCACGGCGGCATCGACAAAATATGTTTAACGCATAATAAAGCTCTGGGGCTGGCACAGGGAGAATTTATCGCTCTCATAGACGGAGACGATCTCTGGCCTGAATACAAACTCGAAAAACAACTTGAGAGCTTCTCGGATGATGCTGTTGTTTTAAGTTACGGGGAATGTTGCCTTATCAATGCGAAAGGGATTAAGATTGATTATGTTGCCATACCAAGCAATAAAGGAATCTCACGGAACGACCCTGTCGGCACAGCGCTTCGGGAATTCTTGCCCAACGCGAACAGTTTTATCTATAACCCGACTGTCCTGATAAAAAAATCGGCTTTGGACAGGATCGGGGGTTTTGTAGTATTTAAAGGTCTTGCCCATGATTTCACCACCTGGTGCAGACTTTCCCTTGAAGGAACATTCGACCCTTTGCCGCTCTGTCTCGGCTATTGGAGAAAACACAATAATTCGCTGATTTTTCATCATGCCGGGTACCGTTTCAGGAATAAAATTACCTTCATCAAAGATTTTGCAGAATTTTATGAGAAGGAACTCGGAGCGTCGGGCATATCTTTGACGAAAGATGAAATATATTCCCGTGTCGATGTGAGATTGCGTTCGTTTCTCGACCATTTTTCTTATGACAGAGCAATGCTTCTGGCAAGGATAGGAATGTTTCAGGAGGCGGGCAAAGAGTTCGAGAAATATCTCGGGAACAACTCTTCATTCAAAAACAGATTCATTCGCCTCCTCTTCTCTCTGTCCGCGTCAATGCAATATGATCTTGTTAATCCTATGAGAAGGCTGAAGGAAAAAATCAGATTCAGGAGGCCATAAATATGCCATCGGGAAGACGAGTCACTTACCTTAATAACGATATCATGTATACCTGGGATAATGTTTCCGAGATCAAGTACCAAAACTGGCTGAAGATGACCTCGCCGGAAATGAGAGAAGATTTCACGGTGAACGGCTTTCCGGTTTTTGTTCAGATAGAATCCACAAATCATTGCAATCTCGAGTGCCCGATATGCCCGGCAGGTGGATTGGGTTTCAAGAGAAGCAAAAAACATATGAGTTTCGAAGGATTCAAGGCGATCATTGACGATATGAGCGACTACCTCCTCTTCATCGTGCTCTGGGACTGGGGAGAGCCTCTATTAAATCCCGACTTGCCCGACATGGTTCGCTACGCAGCGGAACACGATATTAAGACAGTTGCGAGCACCAATTGTAACTGCAATTTTTTCCACGATGAGTCGTATATGGAAAGATTGCTAAAATCCGGTCTCAGCACATTAATCCTGGCAGTGGATTCGATTCATCAGGACAGGTACGCACTATACAGGAAGAGGGGCAATCTGACCAGAGCGCTTGAAGGCATAGAAAAAACCGTTTCCCTGAAAAAAAAGCTGGGCAGCGAGACATTGCTTGTGCTGCGCATGGTTGCCATGAGACAAAACGAGCATGAAATGAGACTATTGAGAAGACTGGCGAGAGAACTCGGAGTAGATCGATTCTCAGTAAAGACAATGAATCCCTGGAACGAATCGCATGATAAAGATATGGCTCCCATGAATCCGGCCTATCGCAGGTACCAATATAAGAAGGGAACCTGGGACCGCATCAGGCTTCCCTTTGACTGCAAGTATATTCTGCGGCAATGCACAATTCACTCAAACGGCGCCATAGTTCCCTGCTGCTGGCACTACGATAATGATATAACCGCCGGGAACGTTTTTACGGATGGTGGATTGACAAAGATATGGAACAGCCCTTCTTACCGGAATCTGAGAAAAAGGATTTTACTTGAGAAAGACTCCATTGCCATTTGTACAACGTGTTCATTGAACTATAAGCTTTCAAGAACAGGATGGTTTCTGCAAACCCTTGATTTGACCCAAAGCATGAAAGACCAGTACCTGTACCTGCTCAAACGGTATGTCGAACTGAATATGGATCCGGCCCTCCTGACCGGAATAGTCAGAACAAGAGATAAGGTAAAATTTTTTTGGGGGTTATGAAATAGTGGGTTCACTTGAGCAAGAAATCTCTCATTAGCATCATAACCCCGGTATTTAACCAGCGCCTGTATATAGAACAGACCATACGGAGCGTCCTCAGCCAGACGTATCGGGAATGGGAGTGGATACTCCTGGATGACGGCTCAACAGACGGTACGGGAGAAATAATCAGGGGCTTTGGCGACGACAGAATACGATATTCCTATCAGGAACATGCCGGACTTGCAAATCTGACCAAAACATATAACAGGGCTCTCTCAATGTGTACGGGAGAATATATCGCCATGCTCGATCATGACGACTACTGGCCCGATTATAAACTCGACCTTCAGATAAAAAAATTCGACAACCGCGCTGTCGTCCTCAGTTATGGCGTATGTTGTGTTGTAAATCAGAAGGGTAAGGAGATATGTCATACCGTCATCCCTGAGAGTCCGAGCGCAGCCTTTAATGATCCGATAGGTGCAGCGTTAGATGAATTACTCTTTGTGAGATACAGCTTTATTCTCAACTCAACGGTCATGCTGAGAAGGAGTATCATGAAAACCATTGGCGGATTTGTGGAAGCAGCAAGAATTTATCATGACTTTCCGACATGGGTCAGGCTCTCTCTTGAGGGCAATTTTGCCCCTGTGCCGCAGTGCATCGGGTTCCATCGAAAACATCCATCGGCAGTGACTGTCAATTCGGACAAGAAGCTTTATTTTACTACACGTGTCAGTTTTCTCAGAAAATTTGTTCTTGAGAATGAGAAAAAACTCCATGACCTTGGCCTCTTTTATGAAACAGATATGCTTGAAAAACGCTGGGAGGAGATAAGAAAGGAGCATTTCCTGTATATCCACTACGACAGCGCAATGCTGATGCTGAGTCTCGGCATAATGGGAGAGGCAAAAGCCGCATTTCGAGTGTTCCTGGAAAAGTATCCCTCCATGAAGAACAGGCTCATCTATTTTCTGATACATCTTTCTGCGTTGACAGGGACAGACCTTGTTAATCCAACTGCAGGCGTAAAAAAAAAGATAGCAGATTTCTTTCGGGGAAACCATTGAAACATTCAATCGACCTTTTGGCCTCCGCCTGGTATGGCGACAGCACTTTGACAGTGGGGTTCCCTGCGGAGTGGGCCATACATGTGGTCGAACAAACAAACCAGCCTGCTTTAGCTGACTCAGCGGTGAAAGAGAAAATCAGAAATCCTGAAGGTACTCTCCCGCTATCGGAGTTAGTGAAGGGAAAAAAGAGGGTCGCCGTTTTGGTAGATGACACCCAGAGACCTACCCCCCTTAAAAAGATTATTCCTGTCGTCATGGAGGAGTTGAGAGCGGGCGGGATTGAACAAAATGCAATCAGCATCGTTATGGCTACGGCATGCCACAGGCCGGCGACACAAGAGGACTTCATCAAGAAACTGGGGGCTGATACGGTGAGAACCTGTAAGACGCTTTCCCATGATTGCATGAGAAACCTGGCGTATCTCGGCACAACAACCAGAGGCACCCCCATTTACGTGAACAGATTTGTCATGGAGTGCGATTTCAAAATCGGGATAGGCGGCGTATACCCTAATGAAAGAGCCGGCTTTGGAGGCGGCGCCAAGATCATTCACCCTGGGATCTGCGGCAAAGAAACCGCGCAATATCTGCATCATCACATAAGAGGGGTACCGAGAGGCAGCACACGTGACAGCGAATTCAGAGCGGATATGGAAGAGATAGCTGAAAAGACAGGTCTTGATTTTACCGTAAATGTACTGTTGAACCGGAGCAGGGATATCGGTCATATCTTTTCCGGTCACAGGGTCACTGCTCATCAGGAGGCAGTGAGGGTCGCCAAACAATGGTATGGCGTAAAACCGGACGGCGGAGCAGATATCGTTTTCGCGAATGCTTATCCATTTGATACGTCTCTGCACTTCCTCTCCAAGGGGCTCTGGCCCTTCACGTACGCAGCGAAAAATAGTTCAAAAGTCGTTATCGCTTCCTGCCCGGAGGGTCTGGGGTATCATGCGTTATCATTGGCGTCCTTGACCGGTTGGTCAGGATTTTTTCAGAGGATGAGGGCATTTTCAAGACATGATGTCCGCCCTTATCTGACGAAATGGACGAACAGGGAACGCCGGATTCTGCTTTTTTCAGCCAATATCAGAAAAAAAGAATTGAAGAAAATATATCCGCAGGCAACGTTATTTTCCGAGTGGGGAGACCTTATCTCCGAGCTGAAAGCAAGGCATCCGGGACCGCATATCAGAGTTGCCGTCTATCCGTGTTCCCCCCTGCAGGTTCCCATGGATACTGCCTGATCCGCAATTTTATAGAGAAATTCTTCGTATTGCAGCGCTATCGCATCCCACGTGTAATCCTTTACCCATTCCCTTCCTCTTTGCCCCATCGCTTTCCGTTCACCGTGAATCAACAGATCCTTCATTGCTTGGACAAGGGAACGGGCATCTCCTGCCTTAAACTCTGTTCCCGCCCCTGTATCTTTCACAAATCTGAATTCCGGTAAGTCGCTCACAAGGACTGCCTTTCCGCTTCCCATTGCCTCAAGGACCGCTATAGGCTGTGCCTCATGTCTTGAAGGAAATACAACGAATACTGCCTTGCTGAACACCGAACCTTTTCTCTCATCAGAAATCCATCCCGGCATTTCAATATTCTTTCTTATGCCTTCGGGTAATTTCATGAGCATGGATTGGAACCGCTTCCTGTCTCGACCGTCTCCAGCGATTACCAGCCTGATTCCCGGGGATGACCGGAAGAACTCTCCATACGCTTCCAGGAGAATGTCGAGACCCTTACCGTAAACATCGATCCTCCCGATATAGAGAACATAATCCCTTTCATCATCAGGGATGTCGAGTAATTCGGAAGATATGCCGTTCGGAATGACCGCGCTATGCTTTTCTCTCTTTAAATAAAATTTTTCCATCATCTCGTGGTTGATGAAGATGAAATTCGTATAAAACCGGGCTCTCAGCAGCTCTGACAGAAAAAGGACCACAGCATAAAAAAAATTATATTTTCTGAAATAGAATCTGCCTGTATAGCCCTGTACCTGCAGAACGACAGGCTTTCTGATAAAAAGGTGATAGAAAGTCGGAATAGCAGGCGAAAATTCCTCGACGATAATATCATATTCAGGGCCGTTTCTCTTCACAAATTGTGATGCGCGATATGCATAGGACAGCAACGTTTTCGTAAGACTCCTGCTTTCAGTGCCCACAAAGATATGCCTTAGTCCTTCTACCTTTCCGTCCCTGGCGCCCGGATACTTCTTGCATAAAAGCGTCACATCATGGCGGTCCTGTATGCGTCTGTAAATCTCGTAGGCACGGATACCCACCCCGCCGATACCAAACAGATCTCCCCTGCTTTCATAAAGGAGATGAAGTATCTTCATCCTTTTTCTGTTCTGTTATTTCTCATGATAAGGCGCCCTGTTCCGTCATACCATCGTATAGTTACAGCCTGACATATTGGAGATTCGTTTTTTTTGTTACAGAAAATTTTTTCCGTGCAGCTGCTTCAGTCCGTCCGTTTCACTGTCGTTTGACATTCTACGTATTCCGATATAATCTCATGCGTATCACCATATCTTTCAATTGCCCCATGATCAAGCCATAATACCTTATTACACACCTCCTTAACCTGTTCCAGATCATGCGAAACAAAGAGTATGGCAATCCCCCTGTCCTTAAACGCTAATATCCTCTCCTTGCTTTTTTGTCTGAAACGGGCATCCCCGACTGCGAGTACTTCATCAATAATGAGGATATCAGGATTAGCCTCAGTCGCAACAGAAAAAGCCAGTCGCGCTACCATGCCGGAGGAATAGTTCTTAAGGGGCGTACCGATGAAATCGCTCAGTTCAGAAAAATCCACTATCCTCTCATATCGCTCATCTATGTCCTTTCGCGAGAAACCGAGGATTGAGGCATTCAAATAAATATTTTCTTCGCCGGTCAGTTCATCGTCAAACCCTGCCGAAAGCTCAATCAGAGGAGCTATTGTCCCATTGGTGTGCACCTTCCCCCTGGCAGGCTTCATCACTCCCGACACAACCTTTAAGAGGGTGCTCTTTCCAGCCCCATTAGGGCCGATAATGCCCAGAGATTCTCCCTTATGGACATGCAGCGATATGTTTCTCAATGCCCAGAGCGTCTTTTTCTCTACGCTCTTTCCCTTTACATAATCGATCATGTGCGCCTGAAACGACCTCCTGCGCTCCGTGATAAGCCGGTATTGGACCGATACGTCCTGAAGCGTTATCAAAGCGTTGCGTCCTTCCTCACAGGTAAAATATTATCCTGTCTTTATTCCGGTAATAGATGCTCCAGCCAACCAAAAAAGAGAGCACGGCAAAAAAAATGCCGGACACGATGTGCCCTGCGGTCAGCAATGAGGTGTCATAAAGACAGCCCCTGAAAAGGCTGATATAGTGATAGAGTGGGTTAAGGGACATGAGCACCTGGAGCTTTTCAGGTAAAATTGAAACCGGATAAAATATTGCCGAGAGATACATCCATCCCAGCAGCAAGACGTCATAAATATAGGTTACGTCATGCATAAAAACTGCAAGGGTCGAAATGGTGAGCGCAATGCCGAGAGAAAAAATAAAGACAACGGCCACCACAAAGGGAAGCAGAAAGAGGGAAAATCCAGGCTTGATGCCTGAAAAAAGAATGATTATGAAGAGCGGGACAAGGGAAAAGATGAAATGTACCAACGATGACAAAACAATGGAAAGCGGAAAAACCGCCTTCGGCAAATATATCTTATTGATAATATTGCGGTTCTGAAGGAACGCTATTGAAGCTATTTTGGTCCCCTGGGAAAAAAACTGCCAGAGGATAATTCCTGACATTACGTACGTTGTATATGTCCCTTTGGAACTGCCGAAGAGGCCGGCAAAGATGACATAAAAAATAAGGAGCATCAAAAGGGGGTCAAGCATAACCCAGAGAAAACCGAGGGCAGAGCGTTTGTATCTTTTCTTGATATCCCTCGATACAAGATTCCTGAGAAGCTCCCGGTATCTGAAAATTTCTTTGGCTTCCTCAAAATAATTTACCATATTCATTTGCCCTGTTATACTACCATATGATAATGTCTTATACCGTTAAAAAAAAGAGGAATATTGAAATCCTATTTGGTCATTATCCCAGCGTATAATGAAGAAAACCACATCGCTGACGTCCTGAGGGAGGTCAGGGAATCAAACCTCCCGGCTGATATCCTGGTCGTAAACGACGGCTCTGCCGACGAAACGTCGGCAATTGCAAAACGGGAAGGCGTGATGGTAGTAGACCTCCCCGTTAATATCGGCTATGGCGGGGCGATCCAGACGGGCCTTCGCTTTGCAACAGAGTTCGGATACGAATTTGTAGTCACCCTTGACGGAGACGGCCAGCATTCACCGGCCTCTGTAAAGAGTCTTATAGAGACTATGGAGCGCGAAAAAGCGGATGTGGTAATCGGTTCCCGTTTTATCGAAGGCACCTACCGCATGGGCATCTTCAGAAAGATGGGGGTCTGGCTTTTTGCCCGGATCGCCTTCCTCTGCACGGGGACGAACTTCAGCGATCCCACATCAGGCTTTCAACTCCTGAACAGAAGGATATTTGCCTATCTCTCCGAGAACGACAACTACCCCCTCGATTACCCTGATGCGAACATGATCATTGCCATGCATAAAATGAAATTTAAACTGGCAGAAGCGCCGGTAACGATGAAAGAAAAGCAGGGCAAATCGATGCATCAGGGGGTGTTGCCCGTCTATTACGTGATACGGATGCTCCTTGCGATCATCATAATCATGCTACGAAAGGAGAAAAAACAGCCATGACTTTCGAGGTCAGATTATTCATTTTCCTGTTCGGGGTTCTCTTTTTTATAACGATCTTTGAGCTCATCAGAAGGAAGAAACTGAGGGAGGATTTGTCGCTTGGATGGCTGCTCGTCGGCCTTGGCCTGGTTCTTAGTTCATTCGCCGATAAGATAATAGACCCCCTCGCTTTTAAACTCGGTATCCATTATCCGCCGGCGTTCGCTTTTATTATTGTCGTGCTCCTCCTGGTTTTCGTCATGCTCTACTTCTCGATCGTGGTATCCGATTTAAAGAGCAGGAACAAAGAGTTGAGTCAGAAGATAGCACTGCTGGAATACAAACTCTTCAGACTTCATAAGGAGAACGGGCCTGATGATTAAAAAAACTCTCTTTCCGAAACAATCTCTTTCTTAATTTTTGAAACAAGCTCCTCAAGAACCGGGATTACCAAGGTTCTGAACCTCCCTGCAACTAATGCATACATGATATCATCCCCGATCTTTAGATTCCCTTCATTTATCCAGACCTTCATCTCAGCAATACCATCCCTTCGCCCTAATTCATCCAGCAGGAGCATAAGTTTTTGCTTGTCATACGAGAGGTGCATCCCCTTGACGGGTTTTCCGTCCTTCGATGTTGCACGGACCACTCCGTTGTGGACGAGAATCATCCCCAGGTCTTTAAAATCGGCACTTCCCTTGACTTCTTTAATCCATTCATCGATCATATTTCTCCGCCGACTGCTACGGGCTACACGTGAATCTTATATTCCTTGATTTTCGCCCTGAGGGTATTCCTGTTGATGCCGAGGGCTCTCGCGGCCCTCAGTTGATTGCCCCCGGTTTCCCTGAGGATGATGTGAAGAAGCGATTTTTCTACCTCGGAAAGAACCGTCTCGTAGAGATTACAGCGCTCAAGCTTCATCATCTCTTTGAGGTAGCGCTTCAGTTTTTCCTCGAGAAATTCCTCGATCGAGCATGACCCGACATCGTTTACCAGAAGGTCTTTTTTGCCGATTACCGAATCGTTCGAAAGGATGACCGCCTTCCGTACCGCGTTCTCAAGCTCGCGGATATTCCCCGGCCATTCATAGTCGACAAGAAAGTCTCTTGCCTCCTTCGAGAACTCTTTCGGTCCTGTATCGAATTTCGTGACCGCCTCTTTCAGAAAATATTTTGCGATGGGGAGAATATCTTCTCCCCTGTCCCTGAGGGGGGGGATTTTTATGTGGGCCACTGACAGGAGGGCGCAGAGGTCTTTTCTGAACTGGCCGTTGCTCATCCCCTCTTTCAGATTCTTGCTGGTGGCGCTGATCATCCTGACATTCGGAGTAATCGGTGTATCGCCCGGGCGGCTACGACATTCGTTGCTTTGTAAAAAGGAGAAGAGCTTCTCCTGGGTATCGCCATCCAGTTCGGCAATTTCATCGAGGAAAAGGGTCCCGCCGTGTGCTTCTCTGATCCTCCCCGCCGTTTTCTCACGCGATCCGACAGCTGTTCCTTTCTCACATCCGAACAGTTCTACTGCCGCAAGGCGCTCGGGCATAGATGAGAGGGGTACTGCAATAAAGGGCCGCTCCTGCCGCGGGCTGTTATCGTGGATCGCCCGTGCAATAAGTTCCTTGTAGGTTCCGCTCTCACCGGAAATAAGTACCGGAAGGTCTTTTGACGCAACTCTCCTAATCTCCCTGAAAACAGCAAGAATTTTAGGACTTTTCCCCATGAAATGGGGAGGGTGAGTCAGTCTCTCTCTCTCCACGCAATGCTCCTTTGGAATTCAGACATAAAAAGCCTTATAAATGTTTAATTTCAATGGGTTACTTGGGATTGCCGTTCTTTCTTTTCTCGCCGTCCGCGAACACTGTTGACTCTATCATAAGAAATGAATTTTTGCAAGATGTTACATTGACACGGAAATTGGTAAATTGTTAAAATTATGCACTCAATTTTTCAAACAGGGAGGGGGGGTATTTGGATGCCCTATGTGAGGGTAAGGGAGAGTGACTCTTTCGAAAATGCGCTGAAACGTTTCAAAAAACAGTGCGAGAAAGAAGGAATCCTTTCAGAGATAAAGAAGAGAGAGCACTACGAAAAGCCAAGCGTAAAAAGGAAAACCAAGGCGATTGCCGCCCGTAAAAAGGCCCTTAAAAAAGTCAGCGTGGGGGTTCGGTAATGCCCCTGCTTCAAAAGCTTGACGATGATCTGAAGGCTGCAATGAAGGCATCGGAGGGTCTAAAGATTTCTGTCCTGAGAATGGCCAAGGCAGCCCTGAAGTACAGGCAGATTGAAAAAGGCGAAGCACTGTCTGGTGAAGACATCCTGTCGGTGCTCTCCGGTCTCTCAAAGCAGAGAAGGGAATCAATCGAACAGTTCTCGAAAGGCGGAAGGGAAGACCTGGCGGAAAAAGAGAGGCAGGAACTGTCGATACTTCAATCGTACCTGCCGCAGCAGCTGACGCCGGAAGAGATCGACCGTATCATCGTTGAGGCGATCAGAGAGAGTTCCGCAGCGGGAATAAAAGATATGGGAAAGGTCATGCGCCTTGCTATACCGCGAATGAAGGGTGCTGCCGACGGAAAAGTCGTCAGCCAACGGGTAAAAGATATATTAGAAACCACATGAGACTGAAGGATCTCTACGCGAAAGCGATACAGGCCGGTATAAACAATGATCCACGCGGGAAAAGCGCTGTTCTCAGGGAACTCGATCGCAGAAAAAAAGATTTTGACGACCTGAAGCAGGCTGAAAAGGATTTTTTTGATCAGGAATCCCTGACGAACCCGTATTCCGACTCCAGGATACTGTTCGGTCCAGATGACAAAGCGGTTCAAAGCATCCTTGCCGGCATCGATATCGATGTCGGCGAGATACTTCTTGCCGACAACCTGCGGTCGAAAGGGAAAGAAATAGACCTCCTGATTGCTCATCATCCCTCAGGCAGGGCCTTTGCAGACCTCTTTACCGTCATGCAGATGCAGTCGGATATCCTCAGTGTCTTCGGGGTCCCCATCAATATAGCGGAAGGGCTCATGGACGGAAGGATAAAAGAAGTAGAGAGAAAGCTGATGCCCGCCAACCATATGCGCGCTGTCGACGCGGCACGACTCATCGGGATCCCTTTCCTCTGTCTGCACACCCCTGCCGATAATATGGTGACGACCTACCTGCAGCGGTTCTTTGATGAGCAAAAACCTTATTATTTGGCCGACGTCCTCGATAGCCTGAAGAATATTCCCGAATACAGAACTGCCGGATTGCAGAGTGTCGGACCCAAGATCGTCCTCGGGTCCAAGAAAAGAAAAGCGGGAAAGATATTCGTTGACATGACGGGCGGCACTGAAGGAGCCCGTGAGATTTTTAAAAGCCTATCGAACAGCGGAGTAAGTACCATCGTGGGCATGCACATCAGTGAGGAACACAGGAAAGAGGCCGAGAAAAGCCACATGAACGTCGTCGTCGCAGGACATATTGCGAGCGACAACCTCGGTTTGAACCTGCTGCTTGACGAAATGTTAAAAAGCTCTGCATGCGAAATTATTGAATGCTCCGGCTTCAGAAGATACAGTCGGCAGATCGCAGAACAGTCTGAATGAAGACTGACAACGTACTTGAAGAAATAAAGGCGAGAACCGATATCGTTGAGTTTATCTCCGATTATGTCCCGTTAAAGAAATCAGGCCAGAATTACAAAGGCCTCTGCCCCTTCCATTCAGAAAAGACCCCCTCCTTCATGGTCAGCCCGGCAAAACAGATATTTCACTGTTTCGGATGCGGGGCAGGCGGCGACGTGGTCGGCTTCTTAATGAAACAGGAAAACCTCTCCTTCCCGGAGGCGCTGCGGTACATTGCAGCAAAGGCAGGGATCACCATCACCGACGTACCGGTGAATAAAGGGCTTGCGGAAAAACGTGAGCAGATCCTTCGGGCAAACGATGCCGCCGTGGACTTTTTTATGCGTGCCCTTCACGATTCCCGTAAAGCCTCTGCCTATCTCCAGCAGCGGGGGATCGACAGGGAATCGATTAAAACCTTCTCTCTCGGGTATGCCCCTGATGAAAAAAGCCGTCTTTATCAGCATCTGACAAAATCAGGATTCACTGATGCCCTGCTGCTTGAAGCCGGACTCGTTGTTGCCGTTGCCCATCAATCCGATTCTTCATCTAAGGAATACCGCGACCTTTTCAGGAACCGCATTATATTCCCCATATACAATCTAAAAAAAGATGTCATCGCCTTCGGCGGCAGGGTTATGGATGACGCTCTGCCGAAATATCTGAATTCTCCGGAAACCGTCGTTTTCAAAAAAGGAGAGTCTCTTTTCGCAATACACCTCGCAAAAGATGAGATACGGATGAAAGGGTATGCCGTAATCGTTGAGGGGTATCTTGATGCGATCATCTGCCACTGTTATGGGTTTAAAAACACCGTCGCCCCGCTGGGAACCGCCCTTACGAACCGCCAACTGCAAAAACTAAAACCGCTCGCCAAAAAGGTCGTCCTTGTCTTTGACGGCGATGATGCCGGCATCTCCGCTGCGAAGAGGTCTTTGGCAATTCTGGGTGAAAACGACGTTACTGCAAAGGTTCTCCTTCTCCCCAAAGGCGAGGACCCGGACAGTTTTCTCAGAAAAAACAGCAGCGGCCTTTTTAAAAAATTACTCTCTGACGCTCTCTCTCCGGTGGCATTTCTTCTCAAAACGACGAAAGGAGACAGGGTAGAGTCAGTGAAAGAAGTTATCGGCATGATCGCGACAGTAAAAGATCTGATTGCGGCTGACGCGATGCTTTCCGAACTCGCCGACAGGACAAAGATCTATGAATCCGTTCTCAGGAACGAACTCGATAGTATGAAAAAAAAATCCGGTTCGCGCTCAGCCGAAGGAATACGTCGTTCTCTGAAGCGCACATGCGGTGAGGAATATTTTTTATTAAGTGCGGTCATGGCGTTCCCTGAAAAAGCCGCTCCCCTGCTTTCACGCCTTGATATCGGAGTATTAAAGGACGCTACGATAAAATCTGTTTTTCATAAAATAAAGGCGTCTGCGGGCTCCCCGTCAATGAGCGCTCTGTTGGATAAATCAGACGAAGCGGAACGCGCGCTCATAACGGAACTCTCCCTTAATCCCGGCTTCGATCCCGAACACGTCGAGCGGGTCATCGAAGATTGCCTGCACGCGCTGAGACAGAAACAGTTCGATGAGAGGAATCGGTTAGCAGATGAGTCAGGTGATATCGCGCTTCTGGATTCATTGCTGAAGGAGAAGAGAAAAATGATTAAAAGGATCTGCCCATGAAACACTATTTTGATTACTTCGGGGATATCAACGAGTACGACGAAAACGACGCCGAAAACTTTGCAGGGGAAAAAGAGGAGGAGAAAACCGAAGAGGAGGAAAGGACGGTTGATTTCATCGAGGGGGAGAAAGATCCCATCCGCATTTACCTGAAGGAAATGAGCAGCGTACCCCTCCTGACCCGTGAGGGAGAAATAGAGATCGCAAAGAAGATCGAAGAAGGCACAGAAAAAATTTTCAGGGTAATCTTCTCTTTGCCGTTTTTCCTCAAAAAGCTGATCGCTCTCGGAAAGATGGCGGCGGATGAGAATGTGCCGCTTCTGGAGGTCGTCCAGCATAATGATGAAGAAACAGAAGACGAACTCCAATCCGAAAGGAAACGGTTCAGCAGCATCACGCGCGAACTGGAATCTTTGGACAGGAAAAGAATGGCATATCTGAAAAAATTAAAGGAAAGATCCCTGCCCGCCCCTGTCAAAAAAGGCCGCCCCCCCGCTCCGGCAAAAGGAAACAACAAAAGCATCCAGACGGTAATCACGATGCTTGAGAAAAATAGAAGTCAGATCCTCGCAAAGGTACACGATCTCCGTTTGAGGGAGGATGTCATCGCCACATTTTCCGACGAATTAAAGCGTTCGTCCGCTGAAGTTGACGCGCTGCTCAGGAAGATGACCGCACTCGGGAAAAGAGCGGGATGTACGAAAGCCATGAAAGAGGAGTTGCAGGCGTATCAGAGGATAATTGAGAAGAAAGAATGCACGTTCGGAATGAAGTCGGCAGAGATGAAGAAAGCACTGCGGGTTTTGCAGCAGGGGGAAAGGGAAGTCCTCAACGCCAGGAGGGCCATGATAGAAGCGAACCTCCGCCTCGTCATCAGCATTGCAAAACGATACCTTGGAAGGGGATTGAGTTTCTCTGATCTGATACAGGAAGGCAACAGCGGCCTCATGAGGGCTGTCGATAAATTCGAATACAAGCGCGGATATAAATTCAGCACCTATGCTACGTGGTGGATCCGGCAGGCGATCACACGGGCGCTGGCGGATCAGTCCAGAACGATACGGATCCCGGTTCATATGGTCGAAACGATCAACAAGATCACAAAGACAGCACGGGTCCTTGTGCAGGAACTGGGGAGAGAACCGACCCCTGCGGAAATTGCCGAAAAAATCAGTGTTTCTGTCGAAAAGGTGAATGGTATTTTAAAAATATCGAAGGAGCCGATATCCCTTGAGACCCCCATTGGTGAGGAAGACAGTCACCTCAGGGATTTTATCGAGGATAAGGCGACGCTGTCGCCGCTTGATTTCGCAATACGCGGCGATATGAAAAAAAAGATCGATAAAATTCTCTGTTCCCTTCCTTCAAAAGAAGAAAAGATAATTCGGAAGAGGTTCGGTATCGGCCTGGACGCGCCCCGTACCCTTGAGGAGGTAGGGCTTGAATTCGACGTTACGCGCGAGCGCATCCGTCAGATAGAGGTCAAGGCTATCCGAAAATTAAAACACCCTTCGCGGAGCAAATGGCTCAGGGAATTCATCGAAAAACCTTGACCTGCATTCCCCGTCAGGTTTATAGTAAGGGGTTATCGATTGTCAGTTTTTGCTGATGAGGATACCATGATCAATTTTCACAGCATGTGTGTTTAACGAAGAGTGGCTTTCCTTGCTGCAGGGAAAGGGCCCATAGCTCAGTTGGTAGAGCTACCGGCTCATAACCGGTTGGTCCCAGGTTCGAGTCCTGGTGGGCCCACCATAAATGCGCACATATGTGACCGAAAGGCTGGACAACGTGAATCAACAGATCGAGCACCTGAAAAAACTGCAGGAGACTGATTCAAAAATCCTCTCCCTGACCCGTACGGTCAAGGAATTTCCCGCAAAGATCATAGCGGCAGAACTCCCCCTGAAAGAATCGCAGATATCCCTCGACACAGCAAAGCAGAAAATCGATCTGCTTGAAAAAAAGAAACGCGATAAGGAGAGTGGACTGGACGATATCAATGTGAGAATTCAAAAGATGAAAGGCCGCACCTCCGAGATAAAAACGAATAAAGAGTATCAGGCGCTGTTGAAGGAAATAGAGGCGGTCGGGAAAGAACAGTCAACGATCGAGGATGAGATACTTCTCATCATGGAAGAGATCGATGCGTGTTCGAAACAAAAGAAGGCGGCGGAAGCGACTTTCATTGTCGAAAAGAAAAAAATCGAGGAATTGAAGAAAAAGATTGATAATGACCGCTCAGAGATTGAGAAAGAACTTTCGTCCGTCAAGGAACTGAGGGACGGCGTTTCGGCATTTGTAGACAGGGAACTCTACAACCAGTATATCACCCTGATCGAGGCATGCAACGGATTGGCGGTGACAGAAGTCAAAGAGGAGATCTGTCAGGGCTGTAATATGAACATTCCGCCCCAACTCTTCGTTGAGATCAAAAAGCAGGAAGAGATGTTTAACTGTCCGCAATGCCGCAGATTACTCTATTACAAAAACAACGCACAAACATCTGCATAACTCATTTCGCCCTGTTTTCCCTCCGGATTAGCCCTTTTAAATTTTTAATATTTATTATATAATGATAAGAGATAATTATAAGTCAGAGCAGGGTAGTGGTCGCCCGATCGCGCTTTGAGCATGACCGGGAGGAAAGTCCGAGCTCCATCGGGCAAGGCGGTCGTCAACAACGACTGGGGGAAACCCTAAGGAAAGTGCCACAGAAAGGGAAACCACCCGCCTTCGGCGGGAAAGGGTGAAAAGGTGAGGTAAGAGCTCACCAGTTGAGATGGCGACATCTCAGGCTTGGTAAACCCCGCCTGGAGCAAGGTCGAATAGGTTCCGCCTTGAGAGGGGCCCCTTCAAATCTCTCTCCGAACAGGAGATGGAGGCGGAACGGGTAATGACCGCATGAGTACGGTAATAACACCGTACCTTAGATGAATGACCACAGAAAACAGAACTCGGCTTACACCCTGCTCTGACAAATGAAGAATGAAGTTACGAGTGAAGAGTGAAAAGTTATTAGTTAAAAGTGCCCACTTTAAAGAATAGACTTTACCTTTTCACTTTCAACTTTTAACTTTTAATTTCTTTTAGAAGGGATGGAATGGAGCACAAACTGAAAATCTTTTGTACGGTGGCAGAGACGAAGAGTTTCTCAAAGACATCTGAAATCGTCCATCTCACGCAGCCGGCGGTAAGCCTTCAGATTCAGGCTATCGAAGAAAAATACGAAACAAAGTTATTCGACCGGTCCTCAAGTACGGTGACCCTGACACCCGCCGGCGAGATCCTTTACAAGTATGCCAAAGAAATCCTCGCGCTCTATATCTCCGCAGAAAAAGCGATCGGAAAACAGACAGGCATTATTAAGGGGAGTATCGCCATAGGCGCCGGCTCAAACATTGGAAACTATATCCTTCCGAGCGTTATCACGGCATTTAAAAGGGCTCATCCTAAGATCAAACTGTACCTTACGGTCGCCAATACCAAGCGTATTGCAGAACTGCTCAATGCGGGCAACATCGATATCGGCTTCGTCGAAGGAGATGTTTTGAAACAGAAAATGGTCGTCCGGAAACTGCTTGCAGATGAACTGTTGCTAATCGTATCAACGGAGCACCCGTGGTCAAAGAGAAAGGAAGTGTCCGTAGCTGAACTCGTAAAGGAACCGTTTATCTTCAGGGAAGCCGGGTCTGCAACGCGTCAGATGATTGAAAAATTCCTTGCACGGCACGGTATCGCGCTCAATGAAATGAAGATTTCGACGATCCTGGGGAGTACGGAGGCAATAAAAGACGCAGTGGAAAACGGACTCGGCATTTCCATTATTTCACGATGGGCCGCGAGAAAAGAAAGCAGATACGGCGCGCTCCAGCTTCTCAGCATCAAGGAAGAGAAGATCGTGAGGGATTTTTCTCTCATTATCTCAAAGAATGCCGTCTCTTCGAACTCCCTCGAAGAATTTCTGAACTTCCTGAAAGCCTATCCGTTCGATAAACTGCTGTAATAGCTACCTACTGCCTACTGGCGTATATTCTATAATCAATGTCACTGAATATCCTGTCCCTCTCTTCTATCTCCGTAAGCCGCTCGTTTGAAAGCGTTCCTGAAATGATTGCCTGACAGAGGAAGTAAAATTGTTCGATATGTGTTCGAAAACGCTCTGCCGCGTACCCCGCAGAAGTGCCGCTTTTTAATATAAAGGTCCAATCGCTATGCTGTGATAATAGTATTTCCCGGGCGGCCTGGTTCAGTGCCCTCAGGAGAATGCCCTCTGAGGCCGGGAACCGTTCGGCAAGGGATATCATGCGCCCAGTCGCTTTGAGCAGGTGCCGGTAAACATAGTCGTTCTTTTCGTTCAGCCAGACGTCGCTGTACCCCCTTTCACCCCAGCTGGACATGACCGGCTCACTCACCTGAAGCCTTTGCTCCCGCCGGTTCAAATTCAAATACCCGGAGGGAGTTATTGTCCTGAAATGTACATTCGAACGGTGTATCTCCCTGAAAAGCTGATCGAGCCAGTCCGGGCCCTCAAACCACCAGTGACCGAACAGTTCGGCGTCGTACATGGCAGTGATGACAGGCTGTATGTGAAGCTTCTCCGACAGAGCGCTGATCTGTCTTTCTCTCTCCCGTATGAAATGTAACGCATGTTCTGTCGCCTTCTCTTTTGCCTTCTGCACGATATAGGGCACCTTCCTGTCGGACTTTCCCGTCACCCTGTAATACTTAAGTCCCGTATAGGTCTTCGCCCCGTATGGATCGAGATATGATTTAACGTAATCCGAATCGAGATCGAATCCGACATCCCTGTAAAAATCCCGGTAAGAGAAATCTCCGGGATAGCCCTCAACAGACGACCAGACCTGTTTGGCTGTCTCTCTGTCCCTTCCAAATGCAACTGCACCCGAAGGACATACTGCCGGAGCATAGACGCCATAGGGCGGCAATGGTTGCCCGTGCATCAGACCGTGTGTTTCGAGAAAAAAATACTCTATTCCCGCGTCTTTGATGTGATGGTCAAGCCCTTCATGAAACCCGCATTCGGGGAGCCATATACCGTTGCTGTTTTTGCCGAAATGTCTCTTATAGTGCTGCGCACCCACCGTTAGTTGGGCCTTAACCGCTTGAGGATACAGAAAGAGGTTCGGTAAAAAGGCGTGCGTGGCAGCAGAGGTTATTATTTCCACCTTGCCGGTGTCCTGCAACGACCGGAAGACAGACACAAGGTCTTTTCCAGCACTCTCAAAAAAATGTCTGCATTGCAGAAACCGCTCATGATACATCTTTACAACAGGCTCAAAATGGATGTCTCCCTTTGTCCTGAAAAGCTCTTTCTCGGATAATTCGATGAGCCGCCCGATATGCCTCAAATACCGTTCTCTCAGGAACGTGTCATCGAGCATCTCGATCAGAGGAGGGCTGAGGGAAACGGTTATCCTGAAATCTACTCCGTCATTTATAAGCCGTGAAAATACTTCGAGGAGAGGAATATACGTTTCGGTAATCGCTTCATAGAGCCAGTTTTCTTCCAGAAAAAATTCGTGCTCGGGGTGTCTGACATAGGGCAGATGCGCGTGGAGGACTAAACAGAGATAGCCTTTATACATCGATTTCTTCGTTACTCCGGTATCTTATGGAAAAGGTACGCAGCTACTGCACCGAACAGGATCGGCACGGTCCATGCCGCCACAATCGGGGAAAGTATGCGCGCATATCCCATCGAGAGCATAAAGGTATACGCGAGCCAGTAGAGGAAGCTTATGAAGAACCCGATGCCTGCGGCAAAGAAACCGCCCCCTACCCTGCCCATTACCGAGAAAGATATACCGAGGACTATCAGAAACAGGTTCGTCAGAGGATAGGATATCTTGGAATTAAGGTCAACGATGAGTTTCGTATCGCTAAACCCGGCGCGTTGCAGCCTCTTCGCGTATGCATACAGTTCCCTGATGCCCATTTCCTCAGGGGTTTTTATACTCCTGTTGAAGAGGTCAGGAGATTCAAGGTGAGGATAGTCCATTTCCGGCAGCGAGGCGATGGTCCCATGCGCGATATCGTAGACTATTGCCCTCTTCAGTTTCCATATGCCTTTTGTACCTGCCCCCCTCACCCATGATGCTTCTTCAGCCTCTATCCTTTTTCTGAAAAAGTTCTCATCGATCACAAAAATACTCATTCCTTTCGCAATTCCGTCTTCCGGCATAAACAGTTCAATCCGCACCAAAGCGCCGTCCGCGCCACGCAACCAGAGCGTGCCTTCTTTAAAGGAGAGTTTTTCATCGCCTTTCATGAATTTTTTTCTGAAATCCAGCGTTCTCTCTGCAAAATCCGGCACGACGAACTCTCCGAGAAGAAACGCAGCGATACTGAAAAAAACTCCCAGGAAGATGAACTGGGAAAACAATCCCTTCATCCTGGCTCCTGCCGCCTTCATGACGATGAGCTCTCTGTTCCGCGATGCCTGGCTGAATACAAACAGACTGCAGATGAGGAGGGACATCGGCAGAAGATAATAGAGATACTTCGGCAAATTCAG
>Ga0209254_10000921_pt1 | contig 25818 bp, 13 predicted proteins | sample FrelakmetDIP11DI_FD_187148 | JGI IMG/M metagenome (GOLD analysis project Ga0209254, IMG submission 187148) | Freshwater lake sediment microbial communities from the University of Notre Dame, USA, for methane emissions studies - DIP11 DI (SPAdes)... | ecosystem: Environmental > Aquatic >...
CACCACGACGTTCAGGTTCTCGCCCACCTGCTCGATGGTCTGGCGGACCTTGCGGTCGTCGGTCGTCAGCAGCGGGAAGATGCGGTCCTCGAGGCGCTTTCTGATGATCTTGGCGAAGCCGAGCACGGAGGTCAGCGGCGTGCGCAATTCGTGGCTCACCGTCGACAGGAAGGCGCTCTTCGCGGCGTCGGCCTCCTCGGCGGCCGCACGCGCCTGCCTGGTTTCCTCGAACAGCCGCGCGTTGTGGATCGCCACGCCGACGTTGGCGGCGATCGTGGTCAGCAGGCGCAGGTCGGCGTCGGTGAAACGCCCCTCCTCCTCGGTGCTCTGCACGCTGAGCACGCCGATCACCTCGTTGCCGACCGGGATCGGCACACCGAGGTACGACTTGGCCGCCACGCCCGATCGCGTGATGTTGAGCTGGGCGGTCCGGCCCCCGATGTCCTCGTTGATGAGCAGCGGCTCGCCGGTCTGGATGATGCGCGAGGTCATGCCCGCGCCGAAGGGCCGCGAGGGGAACGCGTCACCGTAGCCGTAGCGGAAGTGAATCGTGTTGGTCGCCTTGTCGAGCAGCGCCAGGTAGGCGATCTGGGCGTTGAAGACCTTCCGCACCTGCTCACCCACCTGCGGGATGAGCGTGCCCAGCTCCAGCTCGGTCGCGAGGGCCCGGCTGATATTGTCGATCGTCGCCAGCTCGGCCGCGCGCTGGCGGATCTCCCGCTCCTGGTCGTTGAGCTGGCGGTACGCGTTGGCGTTGTCGAGGGCAATGCTCGTGTAGGCCGCGAGGTTCTGCAGCAGATTGAGGTGGTACTCGGTGTAGGCGTGCGTCTTGAAACTCTGGACGGTGATCACGCCCAGCACGCGGTCCTTGGTGGTAAGCGGCAGGTAGATAAGCGACTGAGGGGCCCGGGAGACCGAGCCGTCCTCGAGCAGCCGGCGGCCGGGCTGGTAACTGGCCAGGTAGCGCGAGTATTCCGCGGCGACGTCGTTGATGAACACGGGCTTGCGATGTTCCACGCACCAGACGGGGAACTGGTTCTTGTCGGTGGTGTCCCTCGTGTAGGGCGCGTAGCGCTTGCCTTCTTCGACGGCGAGGCGGTACTCGATCTGCTGCTTCTCGGCGCTGTAGAGGCCCACGCCGAACACGGTGGCGTCCGCGAGCTGGTTCACACGCTCGTAGAGCCTGAAGAAGATCGTGTCGAAGTCGAGCGAGGCGGTGATCTCCTTGCCGATGTCGCTGAGCAGCTCGACGTTCGCCATGCGCTCGCGCTCCGCGCGCGCCAGCGTCTCGGCCGACTCCGCGCGCAGCTGCGCTTCCCGGAGGCGCGACGTCTCCCGCTCCTTCCCAATCACCCGCCGGCGCTGGACGCGATCGACCACGAAGACGGCCGCCGCCAGCAGCGCGGTATAGAGCCCGACCGCCCACCACGTCATGTACCAGGGCGGAAGCACCGTGAAGTCGTAGACCGCCTCGCGGCTGACCTGGCCGTAGAGGTTTCTGGCCCGCACGCGAAACGTATAGCCGCCGGACCCCAGGTTGGTGACGTCCCTGTTGCTCTCCTTCGACCAGGCGGACCAGCCCGCGTCGAGCCCGTCGAGCTTGTGCTGGAACCGGTTCGCGGACTCGTCGTCGAAGCTCGGCGCGGCGAACTCGAATCGCAGCGCGTTGTTCTCGTACGGCAGCTCGGGCGGCGACCCGGCCGCCACGGTGCCGCCGTTGAAGATCGGCGTGCCATCGTTGACGACCACCCGGCGGATGAGCGCGGAGTAGTCGGCCGCGTACGCCTTGTGGAGGCCGGGATCGTAGCGAATCAACCCGTCGCGGCCGCCAAACCAGACCACGCCGTCGGCTTCGGGGTAGATGACGGCCGTCTGGAACCCGGAGAACCGCAGGAAGGGCTGAATCTCGACCTTGAAGGACCCATCCGGCTGCTTCCGCGCGACCGCCGATTCCCGGCCGAAGTTCACCCAGACGTTTCCGGCGGCGTCCTCCCGCAGGACGCCGTCAGTGCCTGAGATGATGGCGTCAATCGACGCGATCTTGAACGTGGAGTCAGCCACGAATCGCGACGTCGCCCTGTCGAAGAGGAAGATGTCTTCCGTCGAGAGGAAGTACGGCTTGCCGCCAGCCCACGACACGCTGACGCCGGTCGGCGGCAGGCCGTGCGCCGCACCGAAGCGCTCGACCCGTGGATCGAGCGGCAGGCTGGCGCCCGCACCAGCCCGTGGAGCCGACGGGAAGTCCACGCGGAGGATCCCGCCGGCCGCCGTCCCCAGCCACAGCCGTCCATCGGCGTCTTCGACGATCGAGCGAACCTCGTCGCTGACCCCGCCGACCCTTCCCTCGAACACCCACTTCCCCGCATCGAGCCTCAGCGACGCCAGGCCATCGAACAAGCCGACGAACACGCGGCCGGGGTTCCGCTTCGAGCGATAGAGGACGGCGGGCTGAAAAGACCCCGCCACCGATGCGAGGATGGGGACCGCCTTGTCACGATCGATGCGGAAGAGCCCGTCCCCGGTGGCCGCGAGCAACTGAGACGGGCCCCGCCCGGACGGGTCGTCCACGCTCAGAAACCACCAGCACTGGACCGCCGTGCTGATGCCCTTCACCGGGGTGAACGACGCGCTGTCCTGACGCGGCATGCCGGGGCGAGTCCGCGTGCTCGAGGCATCGAGGTAGTACGCGCCCCGCGAGGTCGCCGCATACAGGATCCCGGCGTGCCGGTGGACATACGACACCGAGCCGCCAGCGAGCCCCGACGTGCGATCGAAGATGGACACCGGCGAGGGCGTCTCGACCCTCGCGATGCCTCCGTCCATGCCCAGCCAGACGGCGCCCTGCCTGTCGGGGAACACATAGTAAAGCGAATCCCCGACCCCGGATTCGGTGTCGAGGTGCTGGAGCAGGCGTCCCTGCCGATCGATGATCGCCATGCCGCCACCGGTCGTGGCCAGTGCGATCGTCTCATCCGGAAGCTCCGCGCCCCGGTAGAGATCCATCGTCCGGAGCCACCCGTCCACCTCCGTGGGGAAGCGGGTCACCGACGTGCCGTCGGCGAGAAACAGTCCGTCGGCGCGGGTGCCGATGAGGATGCGGCGATTGTCCCACGGCAGGATGACGGGACGCCCCTCGTCGACGAACTGCCGCCCGCCCGGGACCTCCTCCAGGGAGTCGCCGGACATCTTCATCAGTCCGGTCTCGGGCTGGCCGATGTAGAGCACGCCATTCGCGACCGCGGCCCGGTAGAATCGCGTCCGCGGCTTCCACGCACGAATCCGGCCATCCGACCACCGGAACAGGTGCTGCGGCGACTGAAAGTAAATGCCCTCCGGGGTGTGCAGGGTCCGCCAGACGTCGGCGAACTCGCGATGCTCCGCAGGCACGTGTTCGAGCAGCGAGACAAAGGCCGTGTTCCCCGTGGAGTCCGGCGCGAGGTAGCCGAAATCGCCGACGGCACCCGCGTAAATCCGCCCCTCGCCGTCTCTCGCGAGCGATCGCACCGTCGTCTTGTTGGGCACCCTGATCAGGCGCCAGGATGCGCCGTCGTACTCGAGGACGCCGACGTTGTTGCCGACGTAGATGACCCCGCGGTCGTCCTGCTCGATGGCCCAGTTCTGTTCCGGCGCGCCGTACTCGCTCGGAAGGTATGTGCGGACGAAGGGCCGGCCGGCCTCCGCGGCGCGCGGCGCGGACAAGAGCGCCGCCGCCGGGGGCGCAGGAGGTGGCACACGGGGAGCGTCCTGCGTGTGCGCCGACGCGGCCAACGCCAGCAGCAGAAGGACCGGCGAGGCGGCGGGTCGGAACATAAAGGGGCTCCAGCTGTGTGGACGAACAACGTTCCACACTCCACGTCCCACGGACCTCGAGGTGCGTGGAAACTCCCATCGAATTGGTATGTAAACGACTTTACACTGCTCTGCGCTGGCGCGCAGAGGTCTTTACGAAGGAACCATCCACGGGAGCACGTAGGCCTGCAGCATGGCGAGCAGGCCCATCAGCGCCGTCAGGAGCAGGCTGTGCCCGATGACGCGGCGGAAGATCTCGCCCTCACGCCCGACGGCCCCGACGCCCGCCGCGCCCACCGAGAGGTTCTGCGGGCTGATCATCTTCCCCATCACGCCGCCGGAGCTGTTGGTGGCGCCCATCAGGATTGGATCCAGGCCCGACACCTTCGCCGTCGTCGCCTGGAGCGGCCCGAACAGCGTGTTCGACGATGTGTCGCTGCCGGTCAGGAACACGCCGAGCATGCCTAGAAACGCGGAGAAGAACGGGAACAGCCACCCCGTCGACGCCAGCGCCAGCGCCATCGACGACGTCATCCCGGAGTAGTTCATGACGGTCGAGATCGACAGGATGAACGCGATCGTCACGACGGGGAGGCGAAGCTGCACGACGGTGGCGCGGAACGCCGAGCCGAAGGCCGATCCTGGCACGCCGCGGAACAGCATCACGACGAACGCGATCACGCCCGCAATGAACACCAGGGTGCCCGCGGATGCGAGAAAGTCGAGCCGGTACGTCAGCGGGTAGGGCGTGACGGCGGCCGCCACCGGAGGCGCGCGGCGGATGAGCGGCACCGGCCTGCCTTCGGACCACGTGTAGGACCCGGGCCACTGGAAGTCCCAGACCGGAAACCGGAAGCCCTGCGGCGCGACCGCAGCGGACTCCCCCACCCACGGTTCCGGACACTGGGTGTTGCCCGGCTGACCGCAGCGCAGGAGCGCCGTGACGTTCACCGGCGGCGGCAGCTTGCGGACGCTGCCGAAGTTGCCGACCTGGCCGACGAGCACGACCACGACGAGGATGCCGTAGGTTGCGAACGCACGGGCGACGCGGCCGAGGGAGTCTGCAGGCGCCGCAGCGACGCCATGCCCTGTCGAGCTCGATCCTGCGCCAGCGAGATCTCTCGGGCGCCACACGCGCAGCAGCAGCGCAAGCGCGCCGATCGAACAAAGCGCCGCGATCGTGTCGGTGAGTTCGGGCCCGAGCGTATTGGAGACGACGAACTGCGCCGCCGCGAAGCTGACGCCGGCCACCAGCACCGCGGGAAACACGCCGAGCATCCCGCGCCAGCCCGACAGGAGCACCACGAGGTACGCCGGGATGATGACCGAAAAGAACGGCAGCTGGCGCCCGACCATGGCCGAGAGCGCCATCGTGGTCGACTCGACGTCCCGGCCCAGGATCGGCGCCAGCAGCCCGCCCAGCGTCGTGACGGGGATCCCGAGCGACCCGAACGCCACCGGCGCGGTGTTGGCGACCAGCGCGAGCACCGCCGCGCTGATGGGCTCGAACCCGAGCCCGACGAGCATCGAGGCGGTGATGGCCACCGGCGCGCCGAAGCCCGCGATCCCCTCTACCAGCGCACCGAACCCGAACGCCACGAGCAGCGCCAGCAGACGCCGGTCCGTCGTCAGGCGCGACAGCGACCGACGGATGACGTCGAAGTCCCCGCCGGCCACCGACAGGTTGTAGAAGAAGACGGCGCTGAAGACGACCCAGCTGATCGGCCACAGGCCGAACGCCATGCCCTGCGTGAACGCGGCCAGGGTCAACCGCGCCGGCATGCCCCACACGGCCCACGCGAGCGCCGCGGCGGTCCCCGCCGCCGCCACGGCCGCCTGCCACGGCGGCCGGCGCAACACCGCGAGCAGCAGCGCGATCACGAAGAGCGGCAGGGCCGCCACCATCGCGGAGGCGAACACGCTGCCGGAGACGGGATCGTAGACCTGCTGGAAGACGTCGGTCACCGGGCCATCTCGTTCTTGACGACCACCCCGCCCTTCATGACGAACGCCACCTTCTCGAGCGCCGACACGTCTTTCAGGGGGTCTGCCGTCACGGCGATGATATCGGCCAGCTTGCCAACGGCGATCGCGCCCGCCTTGTCCTGCCAGCCGAGCAGGTCGGCGGCATTCACCGTGGCTGCCTGGACGGCCTGCATGGGTGTCATCCCCCACTCGACCATGAAGCGGAATTGCCTCCCGTTGCCGCCGTGCGGGAAGATGCCGGCATCGGTGCCGAACGCCACTTTCACGCCGGCCGCGACCGCCTTCTTGAAGTTCTCCCGCTGCACACGCCCGACCTTCTTCTCCTTCTCGATGATCTGGGCCGGATAGCCGAGCTTCTCGAACTCGCTGACGATGTAGTCGTCGTTGTACACGTCGGCTACGAGGTAGGTGCCGCGCTGCTTCATCAGCGCGATGCCTTCCGCGTCCACGAGGCTGCCGTGCTCGATTGAGGCAACGCCCGCCTTCACCGCCATCTTGATGGCCTCGGTGCCGTGGGCGTGCGCACAGGCTTTCCGGCCCCAGGTGCGGGCTTCGTCGACGATGGCGTTCATCTCCTCCTGGGTGTACTGAGGCGCCCCGACGCTCTCCTCCTCGCTGAGGACGCCCGCGCTGGCGCCGAACTTGATGACGTCCGCGCCGTACTTGACGAGGTAGCGCACCTTCTGGCGAACGGCCTCGACGCCGTCCGCGATGCCCGTCATCTGCGCGGGCGTGCTGTTCTCGAGCCAGGGCGAGAAGCCGACGAGGTCGCCGTGACCGCCGGTCGAGGAAATGTAATACGTCGAGACCTGCAGGCGCGGCCCCGGGATGTCACCGCGCTCGATGGCGTTGCGCAGGGCAACGTCCGTGAAGCCGACGGCGCCCAGGGTTCGCGCGCCGGTGAACCCGGCCTCCAGCGTTCGCCGGGCGTAGAGGTGGGCCAGCACCGCGCTGTCGACGAAGGACCGCCGGAACAGATTGTCGTAGTAGTTGCCCGTCGATTCGCCCGTGATGTGGACGTGGGCATCGATGAGGCCCGGGAGCACAACGGCCTTCGAGAGGTCGAGGACCGTGGCGTCTTTCGGGATGCCGAGGCCAGCGCCGACGGCGGTGATGCGGTCGCCCTCGATCACGATGATCTGATTGGGCAAGGCGCGTCCCGCCTGCGTGTCGATCAGGGTGCCGGCCCTGATGACGGTGACCGGCTTGGACTGGGTAAACGTCGAGGCGACCGAGGCCAGAAGAACGGCGGAGATGAGGGCAACAACGACAGGGGTTCGGCGAATCATGGCGGCACTCTACCACGGCCGGCAGCCCCGACGATCTGAGGCGGTGTCAGCGGCTGGCGCGTCATGATGGACGCTCCTCCCGTCGTCCGCCGGTCGTGCCGGGGAGGATCTCAGGCCTGTCCGCGCTCCGCCTCGGCGGGCCCGCCCTCGGCTACCATGTCTCCGCTTCGCGCGTGGAGGTCGGCGCTGTCGTCGGCGCGCCTGGCGCCCGCCCGCTTGATTGCCGCACCGAACTTCCGCCCCGCGATGGCGGCCGATCGCGTGAAGTCGTTCCGAAGCTCCGCGCCGCGCTTCGGTGCCAGCAGCAGCGCGACCGCCGCTCCGACGGTGGCGCCGACGGCCAACCCCACTGCGACCGCACGCATGTCACGCTCTGTCATCGGGCTCATATGGTCCTCCTCAGGCGAGAGCAGCCCGCCGCGGCCTTGCCGCGAACCTGTCGGGTCGCTGGGTTTCTCTTCACGTCGATCATCGGGCCAGACGGGCTGGCAGGGCTGTGCAATGCGGCACAGTGTCGACGTCGGAGCTGGTCGTGCCGGATTGCGAACGCCAGGCAGGATGGCGGGTTCGTCTATCATCACCGGAGGCCCCGGCTGCGGTCGCCCGCAGCCCAGGGCCGGAGGAATCGATGCCAACGAGAGACGTGTGGCGAATGCACCGGGCCGGGTCATTGAACCGGCTGAGGCGGGAAACGGAAGACCTCGGGGCCCCGCCGCCAGGGCACGCCCGCGTCGTTGTGGGCGCTGTCGGCCTCAACTTCGCCGATCTGGCCGCCTGCCTGGGGCTCTACTCCGCCACGCCGAAGGGTGCCTTCGTGCCCGGCCTGGAGTTCGCGGGCACGGTCGAGGCGGTTGGGGACGGGGTGACGACGGTCGCCAGTGGTGATCGCGTCATCGGCCTGACCCGGTTCGGCGGCTACGCCACGCTGATCAACGCCGACGCGCGATACCTCCATCCCCTGCCTGCGGGCTGGAGCGTTGGGGATGGCGCCGCGCTGCCGGTGCAGGCGATCACGGCGTGGTACGCCATCAGCGAACTGGGCGCGTGCAAACCCGGTGACGGCGTCCTCGTGCAATCCGCTGCCGGCGGCGTCGGGCTGAATGCGCTCGTCATCCTCCGGGCGATCGGCGCGCGCGTGGTGGCCACGGTCGGCCATGAGTCCAAGGTGGCATTTCTCATCGAGCGCGCGGGCCTCGAGCGGCGGCAGATCATCGTGCGGGACCGGCGCGCGTTCGCCGCGCAGCTCGACGACGCGCTGCGCGCGAACGGCATGGACGGATTCCACCTCGTGCTCGATGCCGTGGCCGGGCCGTTTTTCGAACCGGCGTTCCGGCGCCTGCTGCCGGCGGGACGCCTGGTGATTTACGGGGCGGCGGACCTGATGCCTGCCGGCGCGAGGACGAACTGGCTGAAGCTGGCGGCCCGTTATGTGACGCGGCCCCGCATCGACCCCATCAACATGGTGTCGGCCAACAGGAGCGTCATGGGCTTCAACCTGATCTGGCTGTGGGACCAGGCGGACCGGCTGGCCGGCGCCTACGCCTCGCTGGCGCCCTGCATCACGCGCCCGCCGCATGTCGGACGGCGGTTCCCGTTCGGCGAGGCCCCGGCGGCGATGCGTTACCTTCAGGGCGGCGGCAGCGTCGGGAAGGTGGTCCTCGAAACGGCGCAATCCGGGTCTGGGGATCGCCTGTCTATGCCCGCCAGCCCTCCCGGCACTCGCGCGTGAGGAAGGCATTCGCTTCCGGCACGTTCGTGATCGTCGCCGCGGTGGCATCCCAGAGCAGGCGCCGGCCGCCGAGGCGCAGCGAGATGGCGGCCAGGTTCACCGCGTCGCAGATCGGTCGCGCGAGCAGGAAGTCGCCATAGGTCCGCGGACCGCCCTTGAACGCGTCGATCCAGACCTGGTCGCGCGGCGACACGCGCGGGCGGTTGTCCTGGTCCGATCGCGGAGCGCGGGGCTGCGGCGGCGCGGGCTCCGGGATGTTGTGCGCGGCCCGGTAGGCGCGCATCTTCGCGTCGGGAATGATCAGAGGGTTCTCGGAGCGGAAGCCTCCGAGGATCTTCCCCGAGTCGCCGACAAACAGCATGCCCTCTTCCGCCAGCTCCTGGTTCCCGGCCATCAGCTCCTCGGGCGCCGCGGGCTTGATGCCGCCGTCGTACCAGAAGATGTCCAGGGCGGGCCGGTTGGCCGCTGGGGCGAACCTCATCCGGACCGTGCACGCCGTCGGGAAGGAGAAGTCGTTCCTGATCCGCACGCAGATGTCGTCCTTCACCTCGGACACGTGAGTGGGCGTCGACTCCACGCTCACCGGCGCGTCGAGTCCGAGCGCCTGAAAGATCGGCCACAGGCTGTAGTGGCCCATGTCGGCGATCGATCCGCCGCCGAACTCGTACCAGCTGCGGAAGTTCGTATGGGTGTAGGCCGGGTGATAGGGTCTGTCGAGCGACGGGCCCAGCCACAACGTCCAGTCGAAGCCGGGCGGCACCGGCGGCGTGTCGGCGGGGATCCTGGCGAACTGCGGCCACATCGGGCGAACGGACCAGTTGTGGATCTCCCGAAGCGGCCCGATCGCGCCGTTGCTGACCATCTCGAGCGCCTGCGTCTGGCCGGCACCCTCGCTCGCCGGAAGGAAGTGCGTGGCCCGCTTCGCCGCGCGCGCGGCATCGATGACGGCCCTGGCTTCCATCACGCGATTGGCCAGGGGCTTGTGCACGATCACGTTCATCCCCTTCTTCAGGGCGGCGATGGAGATGGCCGCATGCGTGTGGTCCGGCGTCATGACCTTCACCGCCGTGACGTCCTTCTCGTTCTCCAGCAGCTCCCGGAAGTCCACGTACGCGGCGCATCCTCTCCTCGGCTCGCCGACGCGCCACTTCGCGTAGAACGCGTCGACGATCTCTTTGCCCACACTCAGTCCGCCGGGCACGCCGCTGACGCCTTCGCGCCACGCGGGGTTGTCGAGCATTCTCCTGATGCCGTCCCTGATCTGGTTCTTCCCCCACTCCAGGTAGCCGGCACCGTCTCTGTCGACGTCGCACACCGCCACGACTTCAACGTCCGGGCTGGCAAGGATCCCTCCGATCTCCCGGATCGCCTGCGTGCCGAAGCCGACGCAGGCGAGCGTGATCCGGTCGCTCGGCGCCACGAACCCGGCGCCGCCGAGCACGCGCCGCGGCACGATGGTGAAGGAGGCGGCGGCCGCCGCCGCGCCGGAGAGAAACTCACGCCGGTTGAGTTCAGGTGACATGCTGCGGGTCTCCTCTGAGCGGACTCATTCTAACGCGCAATCCGCGATATAGTGCGCGCGCAGGAGGCCTGATCCGGCAGGTGCTCCTCAAATGAGAAGCCGTGACGGGTCCCGTTTTTTTGTATGCTTGCGCCATCGGCATTTCTGAACAGGGGAAACGACTTATGAGAAAGCACGTTGTCGTCATCGCCGCCGCCGCGGCGCTCGGCCTGGCCATCAGCTCGGTTGCGCTGGCGCAGTCGGCCAACACGCTCACGGACACCGAAAAGAAACAGGGCTGGGTGCTGCTGTTCAACGGCAAGAACTTCGACGGCTGGCGGCAGTGCAACGGCACCGCGATGCCGGCCAACTGGGTGGTCGAAGACCAGGCCATGAAGGTCTTCACGGGAGAAGGCAAGAAGCCGGGCCAGGGCTCGAACGGCGACGTCCTGTACGGCGTGAAGAAGTTCAGCAACTTCGAGCTGTCGATCGACTGGAAGACGGAGAAGTCTGGGAACTCAGGTATCTTCTTCAACGTGCGGGAAGTGCCGGGGAAGGCCATCTACTACGGCGCGCCCGAGGTGCAGGTGCTCGACAACGTGGATGCCACCGACAACAAGATCCCCAGCCATCTCGCCGGTTCGCTCTACGACATGCTGGCGGCCGACCCGAAGAGCGTGAAGCCTGTCGGCGAGTGGAACACGATCGTCATCAGGCTCAAGGACGGGAAGGTCACCCACACACAGAACGGCATGAAGGTGGTCGAGTACACGCTGTGGACCCCTGAGTGGGATGCCATGGTCCAGAACAGCAAGTTCAAGACGTTCCCCGGGTTCATCGAGGGCATCGCGAAAGAAGGCTACATCGGCCTCCAGGATCACGGGTATGCCATCTGGTTCCGGAACATCAAGATCCGGGAACTATAGGAACGGTTTCCTGACCTGCGTGCCGCGGTCTGAGCATTCCGGGAGAACGGGTCATGAAACCGCTCCAGTCGGCCCGATGAACCGGCGCGCGTTCTTGCGCGCATCGGGCGCGGGCTGCCTCGCCCTGCTCGGCGCGAAGACGGTCTTCGCACAGGCACAGCCGCCTGCCGGCGGCACGATCATGACGGTCGCCGGCCCCATTCGGCCCGCCGAATTCGGCAGCGTGCTGTCTCACGAACACGTGCTGGTGGACTTCATCGGCGCGGACAAGGTCAGCCGCGAACGGTACGACCCTGCCGAGGCGTTCGACGTGGCCCTCCCCTATCTCCGACGGGTCAGAGAGTTGGGATGCCGGGGGTTCGTGGAGTGCACGCCGGCGTACCTTGGCCGCGACCCGAGGCTCCTCGCACGCCTCGCGAGCGCCGCGGGCCTGCATATCCTCACGAACACGGGCTACTACGGCGCAGCCAACGATAAGTACGTTCCCCGACACGCGCACGAGGAGAGCGCGGATCAACTCGCGGACCGGTGGTCCAGGGAGTGGGTGAACGGGATCGAGGGCACCGGCATCCGTCCGGGCTTCATCAAGACCGGCGTCGACGCCGGGCCGCTCTCAGAGATCGACCGCAAGCTGGTCCGCGCGGCGGCGCGAACGCACGCGCGCACAGGGCTGACGATCGCGTCGCACACCGGGAACACGCAGGCCGCGCTGGAGCAGTTCGATCTCCTCGCGCAAGAGCGCGTCCGGCTGGAGGCCTTTATCTGGGTCCACGCCCAGAGCGACTGGGAGCTGGAATCCCGCGTGAAGGCGGCCAGGACGGGTGCGTGGATCGAGATCGACAACGTCGACGCCGGGACGGTTGGGCAATGCGCGGAGCGGGTGACCGCCCTGAAGCAACGCGGCGTCCTGAGCCGCCTCCTGGTCTCGCACGACGCTGGCTGGTACAGGCCTGGCGAGCCGAAGGGCGGCGCCTTCCGGGGATTCGAAACCGTCTACACGGCCTTCGTCCCCGCGCTGCGTCAGGCGGGCTGGACGTCGGACGAGGTCAGCCAGCTGCTGGTGTCCAATCCCGCAGCCGCGTTCACGGTCCGGAGTCAGACTCGGATCTGACTCCGCCCTCTGGAGGACGCGTCGCGATGCCCGGCATGCGCACAGGTCGTCATCTCATTCGCGCGTCGTTGCTGCTGCTCGGCGCTTGCGTGCTGCTCGGCGCACAGGTGCAGGGCCCTGACGCTGCCCGCGACATCGCTGTCTCACCCGCCGGCGCCGACGACAACCCGGGTACCGCCGCGCGCCCGCTGCGCACGCTCCAGCGAGCCCTCGACATCGCACAGCCGGGAGCTGTCATCGCGCTCGCACCGGGCATGTACGATGCGGCCGAGACCCGCCGCCCGGGAACGCCGGACGCGCCCATCGTCATCCGGGGCGGCGAAACGGGACGTGAGCCGGCCGCGCGCTTCCGCACGGTCATCCGAGGCGCGCGCATCGTGCTCCAGATCAACCACAGCTACTACCGCGTGCAGGGCCTCACCGTGGATGGCCAGCCCGACATCCCGCGCAGCCGGTTCCCGGCGCGCCTGGAAGCCGCGCGGGCGTTCAAGGACAGCGTCCAGGCCCTGGCGGCCAACAGCAAACTCGTCTACATCGGGTACGCCCCTGGGGCCCGCGACATCACCGGCGTGGTGCTCGACAACCTGTTCCTGCATGGCGCCGGAGGCGAGTGCGTTCGCATGCGGAGCAACGCGTACGGCAACCTGGTGTCGAACTCCGTGATCGAGTGGTGCGGCGTCGCGGCAAGCGGCGACGACGTGGAGAGGTACCGGTACCATAACGGCGAAGGCGTCTACATCGGGACCAGTCCGAAGTCCGTCACGCAACCGATGTTCGCGAACGACACGAGCCACGACAACGTGGTGCGCGACAGCGTCATCGCGACGTACGGCTCCGAGTGCTTCCAGGTGAAGGAGAACGCGCACCACAACCGGATGGAGCGCGTGGAATGCCGCGCCAACGACGAACCGCTCGCCTTCAGCGGCAGCAACGTGGAGTTGCGGGGCGATCACAACACGGTGCAGGACTCATCGATGGACGGCAGCCGAGGCGTCAACCTGAAGATCGCGTCGGACGAATTGAGGTTCGACAAGGGCGGGAACGCGATCCTGCGCAACCGGTTCCTGGACGCGGCCGGCCCTCACATTCTGTTCAGGAGCGCGCAGCCGCCCGGCCCGGCCTGCGGCAACGTTTTCGGAACGGACCGCATCACCGCGAGCGGGTCGGCTTTCGCCCGGGCGTCCGCTCCCTGCCCGCGCTGACGTATCCCGGAGTCAGACCCGGGCCTGACCCTCTCACCTCCCCGCGCAGACGACAGCCTTGTCGCGCTGCAGCGGGAATTGGTGTCATCGAGCCGGGTCACCCGTGCCGGGCCTCGATCCGCCCTGGGCGTCCGACCTCATTTTCGGCCGGAATCCGTCGGGGATTCCTCAATGTGTCTCAAACGCGTCACTGGCGCATCCCTTGCAGCGGCTCCCCAAGGCCCCTGACAGGAGATGGTCGCCATGATTCCCTCCACTGGCTCGGCTCTCCGCGCGCAAGCGTCCGGAGGTCCGATCTCCCTCTTCGTCGCAGCCGTCTCCGTCCTCTGCGTGGTTACCCTCGCCGGCGCCGCTGCAGCGCAGCCCCCCCCGACGCCCGAGCCCGACCCTGCCGCGGCGTTGTTCGACCCCTCGGTGGTGCACGACCTGCGTCTCACCATGGCGAGCAAGGACTGGGACACGCTGAAAGCCCGTTGCCTCTGGGACACGTACTACATCGCGGACTTCCAGTGGCGCGACATGAGGGTGACAGGGGTCGGGGTCCGGTCCCGCGGCTCGGGGAGCCGGAACACCCACAAACCCGGCCTCAAGATTGACTTCAACGAGTTCGTCGCCGACCAGAAGTTCCTCAAGCAGAAGGCGCTCATCCTCGCCAACGCCGTCCAGGACCCGGGCATGCTCAACCGGCGCCTCGCGAACCTGGTCTTCGCGAGAATGGGACTGCCGGCGCCGCGGGTCGTCCACGCACGGGTGTTCGTGAACGACGACTACATCGGGCTCTACGAACTGGTCGAGGAAATCGAGAAGCCGATGATGGGCCGCGTGTTCGGGCGTGACAGCAACGGCAAGAAACGCGACGGCGGCTACCTCTTCGAATACAACTGGGACGAGAATTTCAACTGGAGTGACCCTGGGGACGACCTCGCCTTCTACGCGGCGCTCTTCGACCCCAAGACCCGTGACGAGGACGCGCCGTCGCTGCTCTACGGCCCAATCGAGGACATGTTCCAGGCCATCAACCAGGCGCGCGACAGCGACTTCGAATCGGCGGCCGGGGAGTACCTTGACCTCCGGCAATTCGTCCGGTTCCTCGCGGTCGAGCGCTTCACCGCCGACATCGACGGATTCCTCGGCAAGTGGGGCCCGAACAACTTCTATCTGTACCGCTTCGAGGGCGGGAACCAATCGGTCATCATCCCGTGGGACAGGGACCTCGCCTTCTACGAACTGAACGACGACATCCTCGAGGGCCTCGAACGGACGGTCCTCGGCCGCCGCGTGATGGCGGTGCCCGCCCTCCGGCGCCTCTATCTCGATACGCTGCTGGCCTGCGCCTTCAGCGTCGACCAACCCGACCAACCGCCTCAGCCGGAACAACTCGAGCCGCCGCGCTCGTGGTTCGAGGCGGAGCTGCTGCGCGAGCGCGCCCAGATCTTGGACGCCGCGAGGGCGGACCGGATGAAGCCCTACACCAACGAACGCGTCGACGAGGCCCACGAGGAGCTCCTGGACTTCGTCCGGAGGCGCGCCGGACGAGTGGCGTGGCAGGTGCAGCGGGCGCTCGAGCACGGCGTCCTCGTCGCAAGGTAGCCGGCGCCGCTACCATACCGAGAGCCTGCTGGCGTTGACCCAGGAGGCGACGTAACCACCGGGGTCGACATCGTCGTCAACGGCGACGACCACGTCTACGAACGATTCGCTCCCCAGGATGCGAGCGGCCAGTCCAATGCCCGCGGGATCCGCCAGTTCGTCGCCGGAACCGGCGGGTACGCCCTCTACGACCGGGGCAGGGCGCAAGCCAACAGCGAGGTGTTCGAGAACAAGACGTACGGAGTCCTGAAGCTGACGCTGAAGAGCGGGCGCTACGACTGGGAATTCGTGCCGATTGACGGGCAGACGTTCCGCGACTCCGGCTCGGGATCCTGTGTCACACCGTCCGCGCAGGGCGTCAGACGACGGTAGGATCCTGGCCGCACGCTCCGGCCACGCGTCAGGCGCGTCGCGCCAGCTCGGGATACGAGACGCGCGTGTGGTGCAGGCTCGTGAGCCCGGTGACAAACGCCTCTCCGAGGCGCGCGAGATCCCGCAGCGTCAAAGGCGAATCGTCGAGCTGTCCGTCATCCAGCAGGCCGTCGAGCGTGCCGTCGACGACGGCACGGAACTCCGACTCCGAGGCGGCACCGCGCGAGCGCGCCAGGGCCTCGATCTTGTCGGCCATCATCAGCACGGCGGTTTCCCTCGAGCGTGGCTTCGGTCCGGCGTACCGGTAGGTCGCCTGGTCCGGCCGCAGGCCGGCGGCCTCGGCCCGCTGGAAAAACGACGCGAGCGCGCCAGTGCCGTGATGCTCCCGCACGAAGTCGGCGATCCGGTCGCCCACGCGGTACTGCGCCAGCAGCTCGACGCCGCGCTCCGGGTGCGTCAGGATGACGCGCGCGTTTTCCAGCGGCTCTATCGCCTCATGAGCGCCCGGCTTTTGCTGGTTCTCGGTAAAGAACTGCGGCTCGTCCAATTTTCCCACGTCGTGGTAGAGCGCGCCGACACGGACCAGCAGCGAGTCGGCCCCGATCGCCTCGGCGCCGGCCTGTGCCAGCAGCGCCACCGCCACCGAGTGCTGGAACGTGCCCGGCGCCCGAACCATGAACTGGCGCAAGAGCGGGTGGTCGTAGCTCAGCAGCTCCATCAGCGCGAGCTTCGACGAGTAGCCGAAGAGCCATTCGACGGGCCGGCTGAGCGCGAGCGCGAACAGCGAACCGGCTGCCGTCCCGACGCCCGCGGCGACGGCGGACAGCAGTGCCTCGCCGGTGCCGACCGCCGCGCGCGCGAGCAGGACGGCGCTGAGGCCCGTGACGCACGCGACAATCGCGCTCTTGCCGCCTGCCCGGATGATGCACGAACGCAGGCGGCAGGGCACGACGAGCTGCCCGGCCACCAGCCCGACGACGAACGTGTGCGCCGTGAAGAGGATGCCGAGATCCGCGAGGGAGCCAGCGCACACGGCGATCGCGGCGCAGAGGCCCACAAACACCCGCCGCGACAGGACGAGCCCGCCCAGCATCGGCGCGGCGGTGACGGGAAAGAGCAGCGTCAGGGCCGTTCGTGACACGCCGGGCAGGGCGGAGGCGAGACTGTCGGCCAGACTCAACCAGGTCCAGCACGCCGCGGCCGTGCCGGCGAGAGCCGACAGCGCAAAGAGCGCGTCGCGCAGCGGTGCGCTGCCGAGCCCCACGCGGGCGGGCAGCCACAGCAGGGCCATCAGCATCCCCCACGCAATGACGCCGGTGCCGGCCGCGCGGAGCAGAAACGCCCGCGGCAGGGCCTGCTGCTGGAGGAACTGGAGCGCGAGCAGCGCCTCGCGCGTCACCTCGCGCCCTTCGTCGACGATCATCTGGTTGCGCCGGAACTGCAACGTGATCGGGAGCACCTCGGCCGACGCCTGCCTGCGCCGCTGGGCCGTCGCCGCTTCGTCGTACACGGTGTCGGGCACAATGAGCCGGGACGCGAGGCCAACCAGCACGGCTCTCTCCGACGCGGACACGTGAGGCAGCAGCGCAGGCGCCCTCGCGCGCATCCGCCTCACCGCGCCAGGCACGTCGTCAAAGGACGCGAGGTTCGGCAACAACCGGTCCGGCGCAGCCGGGCTGGTTCTCAAGATCACGCGCGCGGGTTCGTCGGGCTGCCGGCCGAGCTCCGCGACCTCGCGCAGCCGTCTGATGTCGCGCGCGACGCGCCTAGAATAGGCGTCCCTGACGAGCAGGACGAGGCCCTCTTCGAGCTTGTACTCGAAGCGCCCCGAGGCCAGCAGGCTCCGCTCGTCGGGAGTCAGGAGGACGGCAAGCTGCCGCTCGACTTCGGGCAGCACGTCGTCGATGGCCGCCTGCACGGCCGCGTCGGCCTCGCGAGCCCTGGCCTGAGCCGGGCGGCCGCCGGCGGTCTCCACTCGCGCCAGCTCGGCGTCCGGCACCGCCCGCCCTGCGCCGGCTGCCTCGATCCGCGTCCGTGCCTGGTTGAAGACGTCAGCGATACGCGCGGGCACCGCCGCGGCCAGTGCCGGGTCGAAGGCGGCCACCGGGATGACGTGGCGGGCGGTATCCTCGCGCAGCCCGGCCGTGCCCTCTTCGTCACGAATCGACAAGTCGAACGGCGCGCGGATTGTCGCGGTCGCGAAGTCGCCCACCGCGTAGGGATACGACAGCCGGAGTGTCCGCGGCGAGGCGACAAGGACGCCGACCAGCGCCGCGGTGATCGCCGTGGCCGCGACAAGAATCGGGCCAGGCTTCTGCGCGAGCCGATCCCCCAGCGAGTAGAGAACGGCCTGCGCCCGCCGCGCGATCGCGGAGACCGAGGTCATCGTGTGCCGGTGCTCGGTCGCGAGGGACGGATTCGGATGCCCACGGGCGCGATATTACGGCGAAAGGGCGTCACCGACAAGCTCGACCGGAGTGCGCCGAGGAATCGTACGCATAGTTATACATAATTATGTATACTTATGTGATGTCGAACATCCTGCAGCGGCTTCCTGTCGGCGAGCGTGTCGGGATCGCATTCTCGGGCGGCCTCGACACCTGTGCGGCCCTCCACTGGATGCGCCGGCGCGGGAGCATCCCCTATGCCTATACCGCCCACCTCGGTCAGCCGGACGAGGCCGACTACGACGCGATCCCGCGCAAGGCGGTGACCTATGGCGCCGAGCGGGCGCGCCTCATCGAATGCCGGGCCCAGCTGGTGGCCGAGGGCATCGCCGCGCTCCAGAGCGGCGCGTTCCACATCTCCACGGCCGGCCAGATGTACTTCAACACCACGCCGCTCGGCCGCGCGGTCACGGGCACGATGCTCGTGTCGGCGATGCAGGAGGACGAGGTGTTCGTCTGGGGCGACGGGAGCACCTACAAGGGCAACGACATCGAGCGGTTCTACCGCTACGGCCTGCTGGTGAACCCGCGACTGCGCATCTACAAGCCCTGGCTCGACGAGGACTTCATCTCGGAACTCGGCGGCCGCGCCGAGATGTCCGCTTATCTCGAGGGCGCCGGCCTCGAGTACAAGATGAGTGCCGACAAGGCCTACTCCACCGACTCCAACATCCTCGGCGCCACGCACGAGGCCAAGGACCTGGAATTCCTCGACAAGGGCGTCTCGATCGTCAGCCCGATCATGGGCGTGGCCTCGTGGCGCGGCGACGTGCCAGTCACGCCGGAGCTGGTCAGCGTCCGATTCGAAGAGGGGCAGCCGGTTGCCATCAACGGCGCGACGTTTCCGACACCGCTCTCCCTCTTCATGGAAGCCAATGTGATCGGCGGGCGCCACGGCCTGGGCGTCTCCGATCAGATCGAGAACCGCATCATCGAGGCCAAGAGCCGGGGCATCTACGAGGCCCCCGGCCTCGCCCTCCTCTACATCGTCTACGAGCGGCTGATCACCGGCATCCACAACGAGGACACCATCGATCAGTATCGCGCGAACGGGCGACGCCTCGGTCGCCTCCTGTACCAGGGCCGGTGGTTCGATCCGCAGGCGCTGATGCTGCGTGAGACGGCGCAGCGCTGGGTGGCGCGCGCGGTGACCGGCGAAGTGACGCTCGAACTGCGACGCGGCAACGACTATTCGATCGTCGACACGACGAGCCCCAACCTCACCTATCACCCCGAGCGGCTGACCATGGAAAAGGGCACGCAGGTGTTCTTCACGCCGCAGGACCGCATCGGGCAGTTGACGATGAGGAACCTGGACATCCTGGATACGCGCGACAAGATCCGCGTCTACCACCGCGTCGGCCTGATGGGTACGAAACCCCACGACGGCCTGCCGCTGCTGCCGGCCGCGAAGCCCGAGCACGACCCGAGTTGGGCGGAATAAGCCGGCGCGAGAGTCTCCGACCAATGTGAGCGCAGAGGTCAGGCGCGTTGACCCGTGCTCACGAAGGGGCTATTCTTCAGTCGAACACACTCACAGGACCGCGTCTCACTGCCCGGGAGCACTGGTGGACCAGGCGTCGGTCGGCCCGTATCGCGTGATCGACCGCCTCGGTGCAGGCGGGATGGGTGAGGTCTTCCTGGCGACCGACACCCGCCTGAACCGCAAAGTCGCCCTCAAGTACCTCTCGGACCCTTCTCTCGATCTTCCCCGCGCGCGCGAACGCCTGCTGCGCGAAGCCCGCGCGGCGGCACAGATCAGCCATCCCAACATCGCCGCGATTTACGACATCCTCGACACGGGCACCCACCCCTGCATCGTCATGGAGTACGTCGCCGGCGAAACGCTGGCGCAGGTCGCCGGCCGCGGGCCGTTGCCCGCCGACCGGGTGGCGGCGATCGGGGCGCAACTGGCCGATGCGCTGGCGCACGCGCACGCCGCCGGCGTGGTCCACCGGGATCTCAAGCCGGCGAATGTCGTCCTGACGGCGGAAGGCGCCGTCAAGATCCTGGATTTCGGCGTGGCCCGTGTCCTCGACATCGACGAGGAACTCGCGGCCGCCGACGAGCCCACGCGGGAAGCGCTCCTGTCCCAGCCCGGCCGGTTTGCAGGCACCCCGGCGTACATGGCCCCCGAACAACTGGCCGGGCGCGCCGCCACCCCGCTCACCGACATTTACAGCCTTGGCGTGACGCTGTTCGAACTGCTGACGTCGCACCGGCCCTTCGGCGGGAAGACGACACCCGATCTGGTCTACCAGATGCTGTCGTCTCCGGCGCCGCTGCCCTCGTCGATCAACGGCGCGGTGCCGGCCGTGCTCGATGCCATCGTGGCGAAGGCGATGGCCCGCGAGCCGGAACAGCGCTTCCGCTCGGCCGCCGAGATGGCCGCCGATCTGCGCCGGGTCGAGCGTGGCACCACGAGCGGCACGCGGACGACGGCCGAGAGCTTCCTCGATGCGGAACAACGGCTGGCAAGACGACGCCGCCGGCGCAGGCTGGCCGCCGTGGGGACATGCGCGGCGATCGGCGCCGTGGTGATCTGGGCCTACACCGCCGCGCGCCGTCAGGCGGCGCCGCCGCTCTCCGGCTCGGTATCGGTCGCGGTGCTGCCGTTCACGAGCAGCCAGGACCATCCGGATGCGCTCGCGGCGGGGCTGGGGTTCTCGGAGTCGCTCGTCTCCGCTCTGGAGGGACTCTCAGCCGTCACCGTCCTGTCGAAGCCGGACTTTTCGGACTACCTGGCGGACGCCGCCGACCGCGTGAAAGGCGCCGGCGACCTCGGGGTGTCCGCGGTAATTGCCGGCGAGGCCACGGTGACACCGTCGAGCCGCGAGTTCGCCGTCCGTGTCCAGCAGCCTGACGGCAGAGTGCTGTTGAAACGGACCTATGGGGGCGCGCCCGCGGACGTGTCGTCCCTGGAGCGGCAGGCCGTCGGCGACATCGTCGCGGCCCTCCATGTGAGTCTCACGGCCGCCGACCGGGAACGGCTGCGGCGCGTGCCGGCATGCGGCGAAGAGGCGTACGCGGACCATGTGGAGGGCCGCGCCCTGCTCGACAGGAAGGACATCCCAGGCAATCTGGCCAAAGCCGAGCAGGCCTTCAGCAGGGCGATTGCGCAAGACGCCCGCTGCGTCCCTGCGCTCATCGCAATGGCGGACGCACTCTGGTCGGCGTTCACTGATGAGGGGCCGGACCAGGCGCTCGTCGATCGCGCGCGCCAGGCGCTCGATTCCGCCGTGGCGCTCGACCCGGACAGCCCGTCGATCAAGCGCGCCTACGCGGTCATCTATCTCAGAACCGGCAAGCGGGAACAAGCCGACAGGGTCATCCTCGACGTCATCGAGCGCAGGCCGTTCGACGATGAGCCGCACCGGATGCGGGCGGAGATCCTCGACCGGCAGGGCCGCACCGAGGAGGCGAGGAATGAGTTGCGCCGGGCGATCGAACTGCGGCCGGCAAACGTGGCGAACTACCTGTCGCTCGGCAATTCGCACTTCTACGCCGGACGCTATGGAGGCGCCATCGAGTCCTACATCCAGGGCTTGGAGATTCAGCCCGACAACGTATGGCTGAAGTCCAACCTGGCGGCGGCGTATTCTTACAACGGCGAACCGCGGAAGGCCATCGCGGTCTACGAGAGTGTCGCTGACCTCGACGCCACGATGCTGTCGAACCTCAGCACGCTCTACTTCGACGGGAAGCGCTTCCAGGAGGCCGCGACACTGCTGGAGCGGGCGCTGGTGCTCGAGCCACGGTCCGCGATCAAGCATGGCAACCTCGGCGATACGTACCGGCAGCTGGAACGCGCGAAGGACGCCGCGAGGGAGTACCGGAAAGCAGCCGATCTGACCGAGGAACGGTTGAAGGTGGACGATAAGGACGCCACGGTTCTCGCCTACCACGCAGTGTTCCATGCAAAGCTCGGCAATGCAGCCCAGGCGCTGCAGCATATCCGCCGGGCCGTTGAACTGACGCCGGACGACAATACCGTGCTGTACAAGCGCGCGGTCGTTCACGCGCTGCTGACACAGCGCGACGAAGCGGTCGAGTGGCTGCTGAAGGCGCTCGAGAACGGATACAGCCGCGCCAGGGCGAGCGGCGATCCGGATATCGAGTCGATCAGGAAGCTGCCGCAGGTCGCCGCGCGGTTGCGGCAGGAGTAGGACGGCACCCGTCGTGCCCGGCGGATGCACCGTTGGTCGCTCGCAACTCGAAGGAGGAGGTCAAGATGGCGTACATACCGGTCCAGAGAATCGTGACGGTGGAGTTCCTCAGGGATCCGCGCCGCAAGAAGGAGTACGAGGTCAGGGTCACGCCCGAACAAGTTGTCCTCCTTCAGGGCGATACGATCGTCTGGGACGTCCAGGGCCTGCCGGCAGGTCTCGCCGCCAGAGTCTCCTTCGGAAAGTTCTATCTGTTGGAACCGTCCGCGCGGGTTGTCTCCGGAAAGAAGGGATTGCAGCCGTTCAAGGCGAGGGGCCTTCGTAGCCAGGTCGCCAGGCGGACGGCCCCGAACACGAAGCACCGCGCCGCGATCGAGACGAAACTGGCCGATCTGGGCTTCTACAAGTACGACATCATGTTCGACGGGCAGACGATTGTCGATCCCGATGCCGAAATCCGCGGGCCGAGGCACTGATGCGGGCTGTCGAGTGACACGACCGGGCTGGCGCGCAGGACCTGCGCGCCAGCCTCAGCCGCCGACGGCTACTTCTTGACGGTGCCGCGAAGCGTCTTCCCGCGGACTGGGTAGGCCGGCCGCTTGTCGGAGGCCGCCGGCGCCTTCTTCAACTCGGCCATCGCCACCTCGATGGCCTTCTCGAGTTGCGGGTCACGCCCGGCGATCACGTCAGCCGGGGTCTGTTCCACCTCGATGTCCGGCGCCACGCCCTCGTTCTCCACGACCCAGCCTTCCCCGGGAACCCAGATGGCGAGGTTCGGGGCCGTGATGACGCCGCCGTCCATCAGCACCGGGAACCCGAGCGTCCCGACAAGGCCGCCCCACGTGCGCTGGCCCACGAGCGGCCCGAGCTTGAACTTCCGGAACATCCACGGCAGCAGATCGCCTCCTGAACCGGCCATCTCGTCGATGATCATCACCTTCGGGCCCTGGATCGACGTTGGCGTCTTCAGGTCGTCGCCGTAACGCATGGCCCAATTGCTGATGAACGGCCGCCGGAGGATGTCGATGTAGTAGTCGGCCACCGAGCCGCCGCCGTTGAAGCGCTCGTCGACGATGACGGCGTCCTTGTGGGACTGGGGGAAGAAGTAGCGCTTGAAGTAGGTGTGGCCGGCCCCCGCCGTGTTCGGCACGTAGACGTATGCCACGCGGCCGCCGGTGGCCTTATCGACCTTTTTGAGATTCCCCTCGACCCAGTCGCGGTTGCGGAGCGCCGACTCGGATGCGATGGGCACGGCCTGCACGGTCCGCGACCCGGTGCCATCGGGGTTCGGCCCGACGGTCAGCTCGACGATCTTCCCGGAGGTGTTCTCGAAGAAACTATAGACGTTCGCGGGCGGGCGCACGTCCCTGCCGTTCACGGCGATCAGGTATTCGCCGGCCTTCACGTCCACGCCCGGCTCAGTGAGGGGCGCGCGCAGTTCCGGCGTCCAGTTCAGGCCGCCGAGCACGCGCTTGAAGCGGTAGCGGCCGTTGGCCACCTCGTAGTCGGCGCCGAGCAAGCCGCCTGGCACCGTCCTCGGCTGCTCGAGCCGGTCACCGCCGCCCGTGCGGTGATGGCCGACCGCCAGTTCGCTGCACATCCACATGACGACGCGGTTCAGATCGCTGCGCGTGGCGAGATCGGGCAGGAACGCGGCGTACTTCGCCTTCATGGCCGGCCAGTCGACGCCGTGCATGTTGGGCGCGTAGAAGTAGTCGCGGTTGATCCGCCAGGCCTCGTCGAAGATCTGCGCCCACTCGGCTCGCGGGTCGATGCGGACCTCGATGTCGGCTGCGGCGATGCGTCCCTCGCCGGGAGCGATCTTCGGGCCCATCGCCGCGATGAAAAACGCGCGGTCCTTGGCGTAGAGCACCTTTTTCGCGTCCGCCGAGAGCGTGTAGGCGTCGGCCGACGCAAGCGGCGTTTCGTTCTTGCGCTTGGTCAGGTCGTAGTGGTTGAGCGAGGCGTCCCGGCCATCGCGGCGCTGATAGTAGAAATGCCCCGCGTCGCCGACCTGGAGGGCGAAGAGATCGCCTGAGGGAATGGGCAGGGCGAGGATGCGATTCTCGATGCCGTCGAAGTCGATCGAGAACGGCTCCTTCTTCTCCGTCTCGGCCTTCTTCTCAGCCGCCGGGGCGGGCTTCTCGCCGGCCTTGTCCGCCGGCGCATCGGCCTTTTTCGGCGTTTCCTCGTCGCTCTCCTTCGCGAGCGGCGACACGATGCCCTTGCGAAGCACCACCATGTACACGTTGCGCACGCGCCGCATGTCCGCGTTCGACTGCGCGAACCAGTCCTGCACCGGGCCCGCGTCGGTCGAGCCGAACAGATACAGGTACTTGCCGCCCTTGTCGAACGTGGGCTCGGTCACCTCGCTCAAGCCGTCGGTGATGGGATACGCCTTGTCCCGGTCGAGCGAGTAGGCGAACACGGTGTTCACGAGCGGCTGGGTGCTCACGACGTACGCCAGCCACTTCGAATCGGGCGACCAGTCGACGCTAATCGGATTGATCGGCGTGTAGACCCGGTTGCCGCCGACTCGCTTCATCGTGCCAGTCGCCAGGTCCAGCCAGAACGCCGACTGCGAGTTGTCCACGAACGCAACCTTCTGGCTGTCGGGCGACCAGCGCAGGTCCGAGTAGAACCCGGCGCCGGCGAGCGGGAACTTCTTCACGTCCCCCTTCCCGTCGTGCGGGGCGACATGCAGTGCGTATTCCCCCGTCGCGTCCGAGAAGTACGCGATCCGCGTTCCATCCGGCGACCACTCCGGCGACCGTTCGTGGGCGCCCGGGCTGGCGGTGAGATTGCGCCCGTCGCCCTTCTCGGCGGGCACGGTCACGATTTCGCCGCGGAACTCGAAGACGGCCCGCGCTCCCGAGGGAGAAATGCCTACGCTGCGGATGTACTCGGGACCCTTGACGAACCTGGTCCGGGTCTCGCGCAGGTCCGCGGGCACGGGAATCACGAGACGCTTCGCCGAGCCGCTGGCCGGGTCGAGCAGGTGCAGCCAGCCGGCCTGCTCGTACACGATCTTCCCGCCTCCCGCCGAGGCCTTCACCACCGGGAAGTCGTCGTGCTTCGTGATCCGCCGCACCTGCTTCGACGAGGTGTCGAACGCGTAGAGGTTGAACTCGCCGTCACGGTCCGACCGGAAGTAGACGGTGCCACCAATCCACATCGGGTCCACGTCGTTGGCGCGGTCGGCCGGCTGCGGCACCTTCTCGACGGCATGGTCCGCGGTGCTGTACAACCACAGCCGCGACACACGGCCGCCGCGATACTGCTTCCACTGCTCGAATGCCGGGGGCAGCGGGTTGTACGCGATGCGCCTTCCGTCGGGTGAGTACGCCGCCTGGAACGCGTTCGGAATGGGCAACTGCGCCTCCACGCCGCCGTCGACGGGCACGGTGTAGAGATGCTGGTACGCGCCGGTGAAGGCCGCCCGCCCGGACGTGAACAGGACCTTGCTGCCGTCCACCGTGAAGGCCTGCACGAGGTCGGGGCCTGGATGCCATGTCAAGCGCTTCGGAACTCCGCCCTCGACCGGCACGACGTACACGTCGGGATTCCCCTCGTACTGCGCCGAGAAGGCGATGAGCTTCCCGTCGGGCGAGAACGCCGGGCGGCTCTCCGCGCCATCGTCGGTCGTGAGCCTGCGGACATCGGTGCCATCGAGCCTCGCCACCCAGAGGTCGTCGGCGTACACGAACGCC
>Ga0209254_10000922_pt1 | contig 25806 bp, 25 predicted proteins | sample FrelakmetDIP11DI_FD_187148 | JGI IMG/M metagenome (GOLD analysis project Ga0209254, IMG submission 187148) | Freshwater lake sediment microbial communities from the University of Notre Dame, USA, for methane emissions studies - DIP11 DI (SPAdes)... | ecosystem: Environmental > Aquatic >...
CGTTTGCCGTCATCGGTTCTATCGGCGTGATCGCCCAGATACCGAATTTCCATCGCCTGCTGGAGGCGCGCGGCGTGGACTTTGAGCAAATCACCGCCGGACGGTACAAGCGCACCGTTACCATGTTTGGCCAGAACACCGACGCCGACCGGGCCAAACTCCGGGAGGAGCTTGAGGAGGTGCATGTGCTTTTCAAGCAGGTGGTGACGACCCATCGGCCTGGCCTCGACATCGAGGCGGTGGCCACGGGTGAACACTGGTACGGCTCCCGGGCTCTGGAACTCAACCTGGTGGATGCCGTCGAAACCAGCGACGACTACCTGCAGCGGGCGGCCGAGTCTGCCGACCTCTACCGGGTCAGCTACCGGATCCGGCCCACGTTGCAACAGCGCGTGGTGTCGGCCATCCGGTCCGGGGCCGACGAGGCCGCCGCGTGGACGTCGCAGCGAGACCTGGACGGCCGCTTTCCCTGAGCCGGTACCGATCGCATTGAAGGTTGCCGGATCGTGACGTGCTTGCCTGGGATTTTTTTCTGGATGAGGTCGACATGACTTTTTCACAAGTTCTAGCGCCGGATTTCTGGAAGAGCCTGAACCCGACGCTGCACGTCAACGATCAGGCATTCGTCAGCGCCGTAAGGGCCTTTGATGTGGATCCGCGGACGCGCGAAGTGTTTCATCAGCAACTTGTGGAAGAAGGGTACTTCCAGTTTTTTGTGCCGCCAAAGCAGTGGCAGATATCACTGGATGCCATGGCGCAGGCGGTTCGCAGCCTCCTGCCACTTCAACTGGTGCCCACCTTTGCATTTGTATACGACGAGTTTTGGCTGGCCTATGCGGCTCAAGCTCGAATTCTCAGCACATTTCTCGGTGAGAATTACTGGATGCTGCCGGATTTCTGGGTATGGCACGTGGACCCGCAGAAAGGTGAGTCGGGCTGGGGACCTCATCGCGACAAGGGCCGCATGGCGCTGTACCCGGAAGGAACTCCAAAGTCGTTGACCGTCTGGATACCCCTGACCAATGCGATACCGATGAATGGCTGCATGTATATCGTGCCGGCGAATCGGGACCAGACATACAACACTGAGAATGAGGATGTCTGGAAGTTCGACTACCCTGACATCAGGGCGCTACCAGCCAGGCCTGGGCACGTTCTTTACTGGAATCAGGCCGTCGTGCACTGGGGCAGCCGGACCAGCCGCTTTATTGACGAGCCGCGTATCAGTGTTGCATTCGAGTTTCAGCGTGCAGACGTGGAACCATTCAACCAGCCACTCCTCAACCCCCGACAGCTTCCATCCTTTGACGCGCGGCTGAAGCTGATCGCCAAACAGATTTTGCAATACACCCACATGTACCCGCTTAGCCCCGAGCTGGAGCGCTTTGCCAGGGGTCTGCTGGCCGGCTGATGCCGCCCGCGCCTGGTTGTCGCAGCGCAATCAGGTCGGCCGCTTCCCCTGAGGCCGGTCTGGCCGGATAATCTGCGCCATGCTCCCCCGATTTGCTCTGGCGATACTCCTCCCCTTGCTTCAGACGACGTTGCTGCTCAGCGCCTGCTCCCTCCCCATTTACTCCGAGTCGGAACTCGAGTCGGAGTCGGGACAACAGTTTCAGGAGATACGCGCTCAGACACCAGCCTCTACCGACGCCGGAGTCATTGCCTACGTCAACTGCGTGGCGGCCGACATCGTCGACCAGCTCGAGAAGCCCTACTCGGACGAGGACTGGGATGTCGTGGTCTTCGACGGTGAGGACATAAACGCTTTTGCCATGCCCGGTGGTCACATCGGCGTCTACACCGGACTGCTGGCCGTAGCCGAGAATCAGGATCAGCTGGCGGCGGTCATAGGTCACGAGGTTGCCCACGTCACGCAGCAGCACTCCCTCAAGCGAGCCAACCGGGAGGCGACCACACAGGGCGGCGTCATACTCGGTACAGCGGTCCTTGGCGCCGGCCCCGGCGTTGGCGACATGGTGTCCATGGGCGCCCAGCTTGGCCTCAGTCTGCCCTTCAGCCGGGCAAATGAGACTGAAGCCGACACGGTTGGCCTCAACTACATGGCGGATGCGGGGTTTAATCCCAGCGCGAGCATCCAGCTGTGGAAGAACATGGCGGAAAAGAACAAGCTTGGCCCGCCCGAGTTTCTCTCCACGCACCCGTCCGGCGATAGCCGTATTCAGGATCTTATCCAGCAGCTTCCGGAGGCGCTGAAGCGCTACAACGCCGCGCAAGCGGCGGGCCGGAAGCCGGATTGCCAGAGGTAGGTCTGCTCATGCATCAACAGCTTCGTATCGTTGTCCTCGTCATGGCGCTGAACGTCGCAGGCTGTGCGATGTTCGAATCCCCGGAGTGGGCGAGGCGCCACGCGCCAGTCCAGCCAGTCAGCAAGGCTCCTGTCGAGCAGCCACCAATAGTCAGCGACCGGTTCGTACTCAGTCCGTCCGGCAACATGGATGGCGACGTGGTCGGTGAGGTGCAGGTGATCCGCGCCAGGTATGAAGATACCTTCACCGACATCGCGCGGGCCTACGATCTGGGCTACGACGAACTCGTGGACGCCAATCCGGGCGTAGATCCCTGGCTACCGGGAGCTGGCACGCTCATCGTACTGCCTACCCGGTTTATCCTGCCGGACGCGCCCCGGGACGGCATCGTCCTGAACATTGGCACCAAGCGGATTTTCTTCTACCCAAAGGTGGCGGTGGGCGAGTCCCCGGTGGTCATTACACACCCGGTCGGCATCGGCCGTGATGGCTGGGCCACACCTATCGGCACCACCACGGTCGTGGCCAAGGCTAAGGACCCCGTCTGGACCGTGCCCCCCTCGATTCGCAAGGAGCATGCGGATGCTGGCGATCCGCTGCCAGCCCAGGTGGGTGCCGGCCCCGACAACCCCCTCGGAGCCTTCGCCCTGCGACTCGGCTTTCCGTCCTACCTGATCCACGGCACCAACAAGCCCTCGGGCATCGGGATGCGGGTCAGCCATGGCTGCGTACAACTCTTCCCCGAAGATATCGAGTCGCTGTTCAGCGAGGTTGCCGTGGGCACGCCGGTGCGCATCGTCAACCAGCCGCGACTGGTTGGCTGGCAGGCCGGGAACCTCTACCTGGAGGTGCATCCCGCGCTCGAGGACGATCAGCGCAATCTGGATGCGGCACTCGACAAGCAGCTCGCTCAGGCATTGCGCCAGCGCAAGTCCAGCGCGGCCCCGAAGCCGACCCAGAAACCGGCCCAGATCCCGGACAAGGTTGTCCCGGTCAGCGTGGATAGCGCCCTGGTCGCCGCTACCGTGAAGGAATCCCGCGGCTTTCCGATCCGGCTCCTGGAGTCCGCCGCCGATGCACAAAGCGTCGTGGCCCGCGCACGGCTAACTGAAAACATCGTGACGTACCCGGTCGAGGTCGATGCGGCGGCAGTTCCCCAGGCCAGCCAGTTGCCGGATACTGCGCTTCGATGAAGGCAGTGGGTGGCTCCGATGCTACACTTCACCCCGTTGTTGTTTGCGGATGCGCGCCCCGTTGCCCCAACTCTCAGGAGCCGGGATTCGAGTCATTGAATCTCCTGCCGGCGAGGAGCCGATCCCGCTCCGCCGCGAAACCGTAACGGCCTTCGTAGGCCCGGCCCCCCGGGGCCCAGCGAATATTCCTGTGGTCATTGAGAGCGTCGCGGAGTTCCGTCGCCGCTTTGGCTCGCCCGCGGAACGCAGCCGCCTCGAGTGGATCCTGGGCCAGTTCTTCGATAACGGCGGTCGTCAGGCCATCGTCGTTCGCGTGCCCCGTTCGGGCCGCCCCAGCCGCATCACATTGTCAGGACCGGGTGGCACGCTGGATCTCGATGCCGTCAACCCGGGGCCGCTGGAGTACCTGCGCGCCGCCGTCGACTATGATGGAATCCCGGCCGCTGACCTCTGGCGCTTCAACCTTACCGTGCAGCGGATTCGTTCGCCAGCGAATCCACTGGTGGAGGAGCAGGAAACCTGGCGGGCAGTGACCATGGCTGCCGATGACGAGGGTTTCATCGGAGAGGCGCTGGCGGGATCCGCTCTGGTCCGACTCCACGGAGAGGCTCCGCGGGCCCGGCCTTTCGTCACGTCCGGTGCCACCGGGATTGGCCCCATCGGCTACGTGCACGGCCAGGGTGACTGGCGGTCCGCGGCTCCACCCAGCGACTATGACCTGATCGGCTCTGCAGAGGATGCCACCGGGATCCACGCCCTTGAGCAGGTGCCAAACGTGGACCTGGTGTGTCTGCTTTCTGGCGCGCCGAAAGCAGACGTGGGTCCGGTTGGTATCTTTGTTGCCGAACGCTACTGCGCGCGACGCAACGCCATGCTGCTGCTCGATCCGCCGGCAAGCTGGTTACGGGTCGAGGACGTGACGCGCAGCCAGTCGGCTTCAGTTTTTGCCAGTCCCAATCTCATCACCTACTTTCCGCAGCTCACCGAAATGTCCGCGGACGGGCGGCGGGCTCGTACCCTGAGCGCCATCGGAGCGATCGCCGGAATGCTTGCCTCCGGGAGTTCTTCAGACACGGTTCTCCTTCGCTCGAAGGCGCGGGTGGCTGTTGAACCAGACGATGAACAGGCCGCCCTGCTCGCGCGTCGTGGCGTCAACGTGCTTCGTCCCGCCGCGCCGGGCTTCATCTCCTTCAGCGGGGATGTCACGCTGGCGCGCAGCCACGGGGCGCGTCGCGAGTGGCAGCAGTTGAGTGTCCGGCGGCGGGCAGTGATGACCGCCGGAACGATTGCCCGCAGCACGCGGTGGGCAGCCGTGCAGAAGTGCGACGCTGGGACATGGAAAGCAGTGGCAACCCAGCTGGGCCGCTACCTCACAGAGTCGGCCGCCGCCGGGTTACTGGCTTCTGGCGGCACCGGCTCCGCGTTCTATGTTAAATGCGACCAGGACACCAATGCACACGGTCCGGGCCTGTCGTTCGTTGTCGGCCTGGCGCTAACGCGGCCTGGCGACTTCGTGGCCTTTCGTTTCGAGCACGATGCTACTGACTGCCGCATTAGCGAGATTGCGTGGCAACCCGGGCAGAGTCTTTCGGGCTGAGGCACGCTGCGTTGCAAACCCGTGACCAGGATCACGCTGCGCGGGCGCAGTCAGCGGTATAAACTTTTTCCATGGCCGTCTCCGAACCTGATTCCGGAGTCATTCCGGTGCCGAGTCTTCAGGAGTTCTTTCGCGACTCCGTTGACGCTGCCATAGCCTCGAACAAGCTGGCGATCGACAGCCACACCGCGCACTACGTGGTGAATCTCATTACGCTGTTTGCCCGGTCCGAAGCGTTGCACGATCAGGGCGAACGCGTAGCGGGAACCAAGCCACTTGCTCTGATGCTGGCCGACGCAGCGGCCGCCCCTTCCGGTGAAGGCCGAAACTCCACACTGAAAAGGCTGGGCGATGTTGCCCTGTTCGTCGCCGGCTTCATGGCGGAGGGGCTCGACCGCAAGGCCGTCGGTGTGGGCTATTACGTGCGCATGGGCGGCGGGGCGTACCACACTCTGTCGATGGCTCTGCCAGCCAATCCCAGGGGCCGGGCGTTTGCGCCAGTTTTTGCCGAGCTCGCCGCCAAGTTTGCTGATGTGGTGGACGTACTGAATGAAGTACGGCATGCCGGCAATGTCGGCCGGGATCAGGACGTGCTCAGGCTTTACGAGACCTGGCTAACCACCGGCAGCCAGCGGGCCGCCCGCCTGCTCCGCCAGCTTGGTATTCAGCCGCACCAGCAGCCGGGCAGTGCACGCGAGCACTAGCCCGGTGGGCGCAGCCTACCCCGATCTCCTTGGGGCCATACAGGGCCAGCTCGGCCGCGTCTACGACGTGGACCTGCAGCATGATGTCCGGGACTACGTCGTGACGGACCGGGAAATGCGCGCCGCCCTGATGGCGGGTTCTCCGGGCCGCCTTGCGGACGAACAGCTCATCGTTGTGGAAAGCGATGACGGCGTGGATCTCGCCCTGTATCTGGATAGCGCAGTTCTGCAGCGACTGGTTGCTGCGGATCCCCGTGATAATCTGTCCGGGACAAACCTGGCTGACTTCTGGACTGTGCTCGAGGGGGTGAGCCACTTCCACTACCTCGCCTGGAATGCTGCCTTTGACAAACCGGTGACCCTGCTTGAGCTCGAGATGCAGGCTGAGGTGGACAAATACGTCAGCACACGGTTGCTCCTCCACGAGCAGCCGGCTGCTTCGCTCGGTGCGCCGCTGCTCCAGCGACTCTTCGAGGACCCCGGACTCGATCCGCAACTGGATCCCGAGGAAATGAAGCGCTATCAGGCCGCAAGTTCTCTTGCCGGCCGCTATTGCTCCAACCTCGAATCCCGCTTCCCCGTCGCTCCGTTTACGCCCGAACTGCTCCGCGAACTGCGGACCTTCTATCGCCTGCCTCAAACCGCAAAGATCGCCCGGATCCGCGCCTGCGGATTTGCCTGAATACTGACTTCCGCTAAGCTCCCCTTAGGCCCAGCGGCCAAGCGGAGTGATCGCCTCGTGAGCGGAAAGCCGGCGGACCCGGACTGGAATGTCTACATTGTCCGGTGTGCGGACCAGACGCTCTATACCGGCATTGCGCGGGACCTCTGTCAGCGCATTGCCCAGCATAATGCGGGCAAGGGCGCAGCCTACACGCGCGCGCGCCGGCCAGTCGTTCTGGTGCATCAGGAAGCCGCTCTGGATCGCGGAGCGGCACTTCGGCGGGAAGCCGCCATCAAACGCTTGCCGGTCGCGGCAAAGCGGGCATTGGCAGGGGGCTGAATGTTCGAAAATTCTGTTTTATCCAAGACTGGCCAGTTATGGAAGCTCTGCATCGCGATACTGCTGATGCTCATTGGCAGCTTCGCGCCGTTGTCGGCTGGTTCCGGCATTGACTGGACCTGGGGCACCATCCTGGCCATCGCGGGCTACGTTTACGGCACGCTCTTCATTGTCTGTCCTAAATGCGCCAACCGGTGGTTCTGGTCCGCCGCCCTTGATGCCACGCTTTATGGACCGCTGTTTCGTGTACCAGCCTGTCCAGCCTGTAAACAGGAATTCGGCACAAAAGCATGATGCTGGCTGCTCGTTGTCTCGTTCTGGTCTTGCTCTCAGCGTTGCCTGGCCTTGCGCTGGCAGAGGCGCGCGTGGTCCGCGTCACGGCGGCAACTGTTTTGCGCCAGTCCGTGGAGGAGACGGAGTGGGCCGTCGGGGTCATTGAGAGCCGGGCGGCGCCGCCGGTCGCCGCCGAGGTCGCGGGCCGGGTGTTGCGGCTGGCGGTGGACGAGGGCGCGACCGTTGAAAAAGGCGCGACACTCGCCGAACTGGACAGCAAGCAGTATCGCTTCGGTAACTCGGTGGATCAGTCCGAAGTCGTGCGCCTCGCGGCACTCAAGAAAAACAAGCAGAGCGAGTTCGAGAGGGCAAAGCGGCTTCAGGCTGAGAAGCTCATTTCCCAGGAGCAACTGGACACCATTGCCACTGATCTGGACGCCCTGGCGGCGCAGCTGGATGGTGCGCGCGCCCGCGCTGGAGACAGCTCGCGCCGGCTCGGCGAGGCCCGCATCGTGGCGCCCTTCAGGGGGGAGGTGGCGAAGCGCTACGTCGACGTGGGCGCCTACGTGCAGGTGGGGACCGTCGTATTCGATCTGCTGGATATCGAGAGCCTGCGGGTTCGCCTGCCCTTTCCGGAGTACCAGGCGCCACGACTCAAGCCCGGCCTGACCGTGCGCCTGACATCCTCCGCAGCAACCGGTCCTCCGGTCACCGCGAAGATCGCGGAGCTTCAGCCGGGTGTGAATCGCAATAACCGGTCACTGACAGTTATCGTGGACTTCACGAATCCCGGCGACTGGCGCCCCGGCGCCAGCGTGCGGGCCGATGTGGTGCTCGAAACGCGTCCGGATGCCCTGATGGTGCCGCAGATCGCGGTAGTTCGACGCCCCGCCGGCGACGTGCTCTTTGTGATCGAGGGCAACAAGGTTCGCGAGCAGCTCGTGATGCGTGGGCAACGCAATGGCAAGCTGGTGGAAATCCTCGAGGGCCTGAAGGGTGGCGAGAAGATTGCCGTCGATGGCGCCGGGTTTCTGACGAACGGCGCGATGGTGGCCATAGCGGCAGATTGACATGAGTCTGGCATCGATATCAGTCAAGCGGTACGTCTTTGCGGCGATGCTGAACGCGGTCATCGTGCTGTTCGGACTCGTCGCCTATAACCGGCTCGGCATCGAGCGCTTGCCCAACATTGATCTCGCCCGGATCTCCGTTTTCACGCGCCTCGACGGGGCGAATCCCGAAATCGTGGATTCCAGCGTCACTAACGTGATCGAAGGGGCCATCAGCAGCATCCCTGGCATTGACCAACTGGTGTCCACGACCGCGTCAGGAAGTTCCCTGGTCGTGCCGTCCTTCCAGCTTCAGAAGGACATCAATGTGGCGTTCAACGAGGTGCAGGCCAAGGTCAGCCAGGTGCTGGGCCAGCTGCCGGAAGACGCAGACGTACCCATCATCTCCAAGTCAGACACCGGCTCGTTCCCGTCGTTCTGGCTGACAATCAGCGGAGACCGGACTGTTCAACAGCTGAATCAGTACGCGCGTACGGTCGTGAAGAAGCGACTGGAGACAATCGACGGCGTAGGCGAGGTGATCATCGGTGGCGAGCGCCAGCGGACCATTCGCATCAATATCGACTTCGAGCGCCTTACTGCCTTCGGGATTACGGTCCAGGAGGTGATCGCGGCGTTTCGCAACGAGCACTTTCAGTTGCCGGGTGGATTTCTTGTCGAAGCTCAGCAGGAACAGCTTCTGAAGCTGGATCTGGAGTATCACGACCCGGTAGCCCTGGAACGCATGATTATCGGCTACCGGGACGGGGGCCCCATCTATCTGCGGGACGTTGCGGTGGTCGAGGACAGTCTCTCTGACGCCCGTCGGGTCGGGCGCTATAACGGCAAGCCGGCGGTCGGCCTTGGCGTCATCAAGGTGTCAGGCCGCAATTCGGTGGCCATTAACACCGAGATCAAGCGTCGGCTGGCTCGGGATATTGTCCCGCAGCTGCCGCCCGGCCTTGAGGTCACCATCTCGGCCGACGACAGCCTGTACATCATTGACCTCGTGAAGTCCCTGCAGAGCCACCTGATCGAGGGCACGATCTTCGCCGCGCTTGTAGTCTGGCTATTCTTGAGGAATTTCCGCGCCACGCTGATCGTCGCTGCGGCGATCCCGGTGTCCCTCCTCGGCGCTGTACTGGTGATGTACTTCCTCGACTACACGCTGAACACCATCACGATGCTGGCCCTGTTGCTGCTGATTGGCGTCGTCGTGGATGACGCGATCGTCGTTCTGGAGAATATCGAACGACGCCTCGAGGACGGAGCAGTGGACAGGGCCCAGGCGGCCGTCGACGGAGCCAACGAGGTGTCGCTCGCCATCGTGGCCTCGACTCTGGTGCTGGCCAGCATCTTCGCCGTGGTCGTTTTCGTGCCGGGGATTCCCGGCAAGCTGATCGGGTCTTTTGGAGTCGTCGTCGCCTGCGGCGTGCTGGTTTCGCTCTTCGTTTCCCTGACTCTCACCCCAATGTTGTGCGCACGATACCTCGAGGTGAATCAAAAGCACGGTGCCCTATACGGCCGACTTGCCAGCTGGCTGGACGGGCTGGACCAGTGGTATCGCAAGGCGACGACCTGGAGCCTCCGACACCGCTGGCGGGTGGTGACCTTCGCGTTCGCTGTGGTTGCGGCCACGCCATTCATCTTCATGACGCTTGGTTTTGAGTTCTTTCCGGCAGAAGACGAGGGCCAGTTCCAGATCACCCTCCGGACGCCAACCGGATCGAGCATCGAGTATACGGATGAGCGTGTGCGCAGGGTGGAAAAACTCGTCCTCGCACACCCCGAGATCGAGAACATCTTTGCGACGATCGGCGGTGGGCGGACTGGCGGCGTCAACCAGGGGCTGATCTACGTAAACATGCAGCCCCGGGACAAACGTCGCGTCACGCAGCAGGAAATGATCAAGATCCTGCGGGATGAACTGGGCCAGATTCCAGGTATCGTCGCCTTCCCCGCACCCTATGGTATCTCCGGCAACTCCCGGGGCGACGCTCTCAGCTTCGTCATTGATGGACCGGACCTGGCCACGGTGGCTGATCTGGCCCGGAACTTTCTCGATCGACTGTCGAAGGATCCGCAACTCGGGCAGATCGACGTGGACCTCCAGCTGGATCTGCCTGAGGTTCGTCTCGAGGTGAACCGGGATCTGGCTGCCGAGCTCGGGTTGTCGGCGCGTGACGTGGCTCAGGCTGCCAACGTACTCGCTGGCGGCCTGAACGTCGCGAAATTCAGCGATGAGCCCGGCGATGGCGAGCGTTATGACGTCCGGATCAAGGCTGCCGGCGACGTGGACCTGGCAGACCTCTCCAAGATCTACCTGAGGGCGCCAGGCGGCGCCCTGGTTCGCCTCGACACGGTGGCCAAGTTCACCGAGCTCGTCGGGCCGGCCGTGATCACCCGTGTCGATCGGCAGTACGCGGCGTCATTTTTCTCCGATCCGACAATTGCTCTTGGCGATGCCGTGGACCGCGTCCGGAAGGAGGCGGCAGAGTTTCTGCCGCCGGGCTACTCCCTAAAACTTCAGGGCGGCTCAGAACAGCTGGACGAGACCTCGTCGGGAGTCGGCTTTACCTTCCTCCTGGCCCTCGTCCTCGTCTATATGGTGCTGGCCAGCCAGTTCAACTCCTACGTGCAGCCCCTGATCATCATGGTGGCCCAACCTCTGGCGATTATTGGTGGCGTTGCAGCCCTGGCCATTACCGGCACGACTCTGAACCTGTATTCCATGGTCGGGCTGATCTTGCTCATTGGCCTCGTCGCCAAGAATTCCATCCTGCTGGTGGATCTGACGAATCAGCTTCGCGAGAGGGGCTACAGCGTGGACGATGCACTGGCTGAAGCCTGCCCGCGGCGGCTGCGGCCCATTCTCATGACGTCGCTCACCATCATCATGGCGATGATGGTACCGGCGCTGGGCATCGGCACCGGCGTGGAGCTGTCCGGCCCCCTGGCCGTCGCCGTTGTTGGCGGCATGCTCAGTTCAACACTGCTGAGCCTCGTAGTCGTGCCGGCTGTGTACTCGCTCGTGGAGAGCGGTCGTCAGCGCAGGGAGCCAGGCGCGGTGCGCGCATTCTTCACCCGTTTCATTCCCGGTCGCGCCTGACGGTCATTCTGCGCTGCCCATGTTTTCCGTACTGATGTTGCTGCTGGCCGTTGCAAACACGGTCTTGCTGGTCTGGACCATTCGCCGGTGGCGCGACTTCCGTCACCCTGTGCTCGGGGTGCTGGCCTTCCTGATCCTGGCCTTGCCCTACGACACGGCACTGGTGGGCGCCGGGCGCTGGATCGGAGCGGGCGACCTGCTGGCCCGGCTGAGTGGACCACGCTTCACGCTGTTCGCCGTATCGGTGCCCCTGATCCTGATCATCAACGCGTCGCTCGCGAAGCTGGCCGGATTTCGCTGGGCGCAGCCGCGCTGGTTCGTGGGCAGCGTCTGTCTGCTGGCCACCGGCTTTCTGCTCCTGAGTTGGCGGCAGATCCTGTTTTTTCCAGACCTGTACCCGGCGTGCTGGGCAGACACACTGCGCTATGTGCCCTCGGTGACGCCCACTCAGGTCTGCAGCCCGGGCCAGGCGGGCGTGAATCTGCCGGCAGCCCTGCCCCTGTCCGCGATCCTCGCCTTGCCGTCCATGGTGGTGCTCGGTGCGGCGCTGTGGTGGCGGCGCCAATGGCCCTGGCTGTTTGCAGGGACGCTTGCCGGGCTCACGTTTCTCGGCCTTCCTCCAGCGACCGTTGGCCCGATTCCGGGGTTTTTCGGCGACGCGCTCAACATGCTGGCGCTGGTCACCACGGCGGTGCATTTCCTGCGCTATCCTCCGGGTGCATTCCGCGGCGTAGTCTGAGTCTTCCGCTGCCGGAGAATGAACTCCCGGTCGAGTTGCTTGCCCACCGGAAAATCGTACTCACTGATCTTCTCGAACCCATAGCGGGCATACAGCCGCTGGGCGCCAAGATTGCCCGACCAGACCCCGACGTAGAGCGGTGAGTGGCCCCGCGCTTCCAGCCAGTCAAGTCCCGTGACCAGCAGGCGTGTGCCCAGCCCCTCGCGCTGGACGGAGGTGCGGAGGTACAGCTGGCGAATTTCACCCGCAGTGGCCTCTCGTTGCGGCGCCGGGAGCTTGCAGGGCCCTGCAGTGAGGAAGCCGACCTGAGCGTGACCAGAGTTTTCAGCGACCCAGATCCCCACGCGAGGGTCACAAAGGAGCGGCGCGTAGGCCGCAACGGATTGTGATGTTGCCAGAAACGCCGTCAGGTCCTCAGGCCGATAGAGATACCCGAAGGTCTCTATGAAGGTTTCTCGGGCCAGGTCTGCAATGCTTTCCGCATCACCGGGTAGTGCGCGCCGAATGGTGAATGCGGTCGGTTGGGCCATGGGGAAATCTTACGGCACCGCGAACCTCAAAAGCGCCCCGGATAGGACAGCGAGCTGACGAGGGTTTCCCGATCCAAACGCGTGGTCACCGGCGCGACAAAGACGCGATAGGCCGCGGCCGCGCGCAGGAGGTCGCCGCCGAGAAGGCGGAACGCCAGGTCCGTGGACAACCAGGGCGGCCCGCCGAAGCCGAGATACGTCCGGTGCCCGGACCAGGGGTAATCCGCCGCTTCCCTGACCAGGCCCGCGCGAACCGGGTTCAGGTGGACGTAGCGGATGAGTTGCAGAAGATAGGCGTCTGCATTCACCCGGAAAGCCCGATCGGGAGGGTCGAAGAGCGGCACACCCGGGGACAGGCAACCGTTGCGGTGGAGTGAGTACCGGGCCACCAGGTCACTTTGAAATCCTTCCATCTGCTCGGGCGCGACCTCGACCACGAGGTGCAGGTGGTTCGTCATCCAGCAATAGGCATGAGCCCGGGCAGCGAATTCCGTCAGGAGCTCGCCGATGATTCGCTCGAGGGCTTCCCGGTCCCCGGTCGTCCTGAAGAGAGGGCGGCCGTTGTTGCCTCGGAGCGCGATGTGATGGATTTCGCCCTGGAGGCGCAGGCGGGAAACGGGTAGAGCCGGCATGTCGCCATCCTGCCGCTGGGGACGAGGAACGGGCAGGTCGGGAAAGTGACGATTCTCTGGGGTTTCTGGGTTGTCAGCGCACTCACGGACCAGCGCCATTTCTGGTTGAACTGGCAGGATTTGCACCTGTTATCGGTAGTTGTATGTCGATATGGATCGCATGATCCGCCAGACCGGCTCACCCGATGAGGCACTCCGTGGACTATCTGTACTCGCTGTATGATGCGCTCGTCAGCATCAACGTCCCGAACGACAAAGCCCGGGCCGTCGTTGATGCGATGGAGCGGGACATGGGCACCACGATCGCAACAAAAACAGACCTGCAGATGCTGCGGCAGGAGCTGATGTCCAGCCTGGCGTCCCGCGACGAACTGGCGGGTGTAAAGACAGATATCGCAGCGCTGCGCCAGGACAACGTGCTGATACGGAAAGAAATGGAGCTGCTGTCCAGCCGGTTGGGCGTCCAGCTCGGCTCGATGTTAGTCGTCGGTTTGAGTGTGCTGTTCGCAGCGCTGAAGCTAACCGGATAGCGTATTCGAGCCCACTGGCTCTGACCATCTGACCCACCAGCGCCATTTCTCGGCCAAATAGCTGAAATCGCGACTTCGCTCATCACCCTCGCGTCCCTAATGTCTGCACTTGCGCGGATGCCGTGCTTTCGTCCGCAATTATCTGTCAAGTGTGGCTTGACAGACGCGGGAGTGCGATGGCTAAACTCACCTTCAGAAGCAAGGGTCTACAGCGGCTATTAGAGGATGATGATCGCAGGGGGGGTCCACCGGCCTCGGCTGGAAAATTGGGCGACATCCTTGCAGCCCTGGACAATGCCCAGGCCCTCTCTAGACCTGCGGGTTTTCCCCGGGTGGCGCCTCCACCCACTGTCCGGCAACCTGGATGGGCTCTGGAGCCTCACGGTGACCGGCCATCGGCAGGTCGTGTTCCGCTTTCACCGGGGCAATGCGTATGACGTCGACCTGGTTGACTACCACTGAGGGGTGATTGCAATGGCCATGAAGAACCCTCCGCACATGGGCGGTTTCGTCTGGCGGGAAATCCTTGAACCACTCGGACTGACCGTCAGTGAGGCTGCGGTGGCACTGGGGGTCTCCCGGCAGGCGTTGTCCAATCTGCTGAATGAACATGCGGCGTTATCTGCCGAAATGGCCCTGCGCATCGAGAAGGCCTTTGGTCCCCGGCTTGAGCATCTGATGCAGATGCAGCTGGCTTATGACGTGGCTCAGGCACGCTCGAGGGAGCGGAGTATCCGGGTGCGCAAGTTCCAGATCCGGCGCACGTGAAGTGAGGTCACTCCGCCGCCAGAAACATCCGATACGCCGAACTTGCACTCTCGTCCCAGAACTCATAGCCGGTGGATCTGAGGTGCGCGAGAAAGTCCTCCATCTCCCGATCAGGCACCTGGATGCCCGCCAGAACCCTGCCGAAGTCGGAGCCGGGATTGGTGTAGTGGAAGAGGCTGATATTCCACCGGCTGCCGAAGGCCCTTAAGAATTCCAGCAGGGCGCCGGGAAGCTCGGGAAACTCGAAGCGATAAAGCCGCTCGTCCTCTAGCCCAGGGGCCAGCCCACCCACCATGTGCCGCACGTGCAGCTTTGCCACCTCGTCGTCGCTGAGGTCGGACACCGGGAAGCCCAGTTCCCGGAGGCGGGCAATGAGTTGAGCCCGTTCAGCTAGCCCTCCCGTAAGGCCAACACCAACAAAGATGCGGGCCCGTGCCGGATCGGCATACCGGTAGTTGAACTCCGTGATGTACCGGTTGCCGATGGTCTCGCAGAACGCGCGGAAACTCCCCGGCCGCTCCGGGATCTGCACGGCGAGCAGTGCCTCCCGGTGCTCGCCGATGCCTGCCCGTTCGGCGATATAGCGCAGGCGATCGAAGTTCATGTTCGCCCCGCTGTTGATGGCTACCAGCCTCTGGCCCCGGCAGCCGGTCGCGGCCACGTAGCGCTTGATGCCGGCCACGGCCAGGGCGCCCGCCGGTTCCATGATGGCTCGGGTGTCTTCGAACACGTCGCGGATGGCGGCGCAGACCTCGTCGTTGGTGACGAGGATGATCTCGTCCACGACCTCCTGGCAGATCCGGAACGTCTCATTCCCAGCCTGGCGTACGGCGACGCCGTCAACGAACAGTCCCACGCGCTCCAGGCGGACGGGCCGGCCGGCGGCGAGTGCCGTGTGCATGGTCGGTGATTCCTCCGGTTCCACCCCGATCACGCGGATCTCCGGGTGCAGTGCCTTCACGTACAGGCCAATGCCACTGATCAGGCCCCCACCACCTACCGGGACGAAGATCGCGTCGATGGCATCACGCTGCTGCCGCAGGATCTCCATGCCCACCGTCCCCTGGCCCGCGATGATGGCCGGATCATCGAAGGGGTGGACGAAAGTCAGCCCCTCGGCCACGACGAGTTCCTGGGCCCGTGCATAGGCGTCGTCGTAGGCGAGGCCATGCAGGACCACTTCGGCGCCGAGGGCACGGACCGCATCGATCTTGATAAGAGGCGTCGTGACTGGCATCACCACCAGGGCGCGGATGCCCATGGATCTGGCAGCAAGTGCGACTCCCTGACCATGATTGCCCGCCGAGCTGCAGATGACGCCGGCCGATCGCTCCCCTGGCGTCAGTTGTGCCAGTTTGTTGTAGGCCCCGCGCAATTTGTAGGAGAAAACTGGCTGGAGATCCTCGCGCTTTAGCAGGATGTGGTTACCAAGGCGTGCGGAAAGGCGCGACGCTGACTCCAGTGGCGTCTCGATCGCCACGTCATAGACGCGGGCCTTCAGGATGCTTTTGAGATAGTCGGAGATCATGGGGCGCAGGGTAGCGCAGGGCCCGCTGCCGGTTCTATCCCTGCTGATCGATAGCATCCGGCAACAGGTCGAAGGCGATACACAGCCGCTCTTCATCCGAATGAAAGGGAATCGTCCGATGAAAGAGCGACGATGGAAACAGCACGACCTGCCCGGGCTTCGGATGGTGCAGCAGGGTGGGAGGCGGCTTGTCAGAGAGTTTCGGGTAGTTGCCCCTGTTCAGGCCAAACTCGATGGCGCCCTCGCCGGGCGGTGCCAGTTTCGGCATCTGCAGATACAGGCAGCCACTCATCCAGCCGTAGGGATGATTGTGAAAGTGCTGATGGCCGCCCGTAACCAGGCGCACGTACCAGCCTTGAAGGCGGGTCGTTGTGGGCCAATTCTTGACCAGGGTAATACCGGTCTGGCCGAACTCGGAGAAATATTTGCCCAGTTCCTCAACCAGATCCCCTTTCAGCCGGTCTAACGCGCCGGAGCTGTTCAGGAACAACTCACTGTTGGTCTGAAAGCCCCGCGTGGTAGCAAGCCCGCCGGGCTCCCATACCGCGTTGAGCTGACTGACTTCGCGAATCAGGTCACACAGGAACTGCGCCTGCGCGCCGGAATCCGTGTATAGGTCAATGATGCGCACGTGATCCAGCGGATTGGGGCAATAGACGTGGGGATCCGGCCGCCCGAGATGGTAGGCAGCGTAAGCACTGAGCGACGCGCAGTCCAGATCGGTTGCGACGGCCGCCTCGTGACGCTCGAGGTCCTCAAAAAAGTCTGCGTGCCGGCCCAGGTGCAGGAGGCATGCCAGTTCCTCGGCGCGCGCAGAGGCCGTCCGGAAGCAGAGCAGAGCCTCCTCGTGGTGTCCCTGGGACACGAGGAGGTGGCCAAGGCCGACGTTGGCATCAGCGTTGGATGGCTCGATGGCGATGGCCTGTCGATAGCTCCCGACAGCGTCCCCTGTCCGGGCGAGTTCAACCAAGGCGTTGCCAAGGAAAATGTGGGCAGCGGCTGCTCCGGGTGCCAGGGCAACGGCAGCTGACAGGTACTTGACGGCCTCCTCCGGCCGGTGCATCTGGCGCAGCCAGTTGCCCAGGCTCAAATTGGCGCGCACGTTTCGCGAGTCGATTGCCAGCGCTGTGCGGTAGTGGCCTTCAGCGGCCTGGGGTTCGCCCCGGGCATGCAATGCATTGCCGAGATTGAGATGAGCTTCGGCGCTTCCGGGGCTGAGCCCGATCGCAGTGCGCAGCCGCGGCACTGCCTCGTCCAGCCGGTCCAGTATCACCAGCATTGCGCCCAGATCATTCTGGGCGGCAGCAAACCCGGGCGCCGCCTGCACGGCGCGCTCGAGAAGTTGTGCGCCTTCCTGGCCCCTTCCGGCCTGGAACCGGATCAGTCCCAGCAGGTGTAACACCTCGGGATTGGACGGTTCCAGTCGCAGTATCTCCAGGCAAGTCGCTTCGGCAGTTGCAAACCTGCCTGCAGAAAATTCTGCCCGGGCCGACTCGATCGCTTGTGGCTGGAGAGACATCTCAATAAACACGCAGGTAGGGGTGGCTGAATGATGGGCCACCGCGCGATCCGGTTCAATCGGGCCGGCCGGAACGGCGCATGCCCCGGACTTCCGGGGCTCCACAATCGGTACTCAGTCACGGTTGCCACCCGCTCCACGACATATATTCGCCGTTCGAGCGCGGTGGTCCCGGCGGGCGCCCGCGCATTGGCTGAGCGACTTGAGGCGGATATCACCTATGGCACTGACGAATGACCTCCAGGCCGGGCGCGACCTGGTTCAGGAAAGAGCCAAGCCCGCGGCATCCCGGGTAGATCCCAGCATTGCCGTCGGTGCTGGCAAGCAGGTCAATGCTGCCCAGATCGTCATGGGGCTCGCCAGGGAGCTCAATACCGACAAGATCGAGCTGCCAGGATTTCCCGATATTGTCGCGCGCATCCAGCGGGCGCTTGCTGACGACAAGACCTCGTCAAAGGACGTTGTGAAGCTGGTCGCCAGCGAACCGGCGCTCGCCGCCCGGTTCCTGCAACTCGCCAACTCGGCGGCATTCAACAAGTCGGGTCGCGAAGTGAGTGACCTCAGGGCGGCAGTCAATTCCCTTGGCTACAACATCGTGCGGAGCCAGGCAACGGCCTTTGCCATGCGCCAGATGGAGCAGCAGGAGTGGCTGAAGCCTATCCGCCCGGTGCTGGCCGATATCTGGAAGACCAGCAACGGTGTTGCGGCGCTGTCATTTGCGGTCGCGAAGCAGGTGCCGGGCGTGCAGCCCGACGAGTCGATGGCGACCGGGCTCTTTCACCTGATCGGCAAGCTCTACCTGTTTGCCCGGGCGCGCCAGGAGAGCATCAACCCCGGCGAGATCGCGGACTGGGAAAGTGCACTCAATGAGTGGCACATGACGATCGCCCGGACGATCCTCGATCACTGGAAGATCCCGTCCCGTGTGGCGGAAGCCGTCGAAAACCAGAATTCGATCTTCGATGCTGACAGCAAGGACCTGTCGCCGCTCACGCGCATCCTCTGCGCCGCGAAGCTGCACTACCGGCTCCGCAAGCCCGGCGCACCGCCGGAGCCCGCCGCAGAGGAGGCCCTGGCGAAAATCCGCCTGAACGGGCAGCCCTTCGATGCTATCGTCGCCGCCGCAAAGGCCGACATGGAGGCGGCCCGCGCGGCGATGGAGTAAGGCTCTACTTGCCGGAGACAGGCGGTGCCGCTGCACCGGCCTTCAGGATGTCCAGCAATTCCACCTGAAAGACCAGCGTCGCCCCACCGGGCATATTCGGCGGACGGCCTTCATCGCCGTAGGCCAGGGCAGAGGGGCAGACGATCTGGGCCTTGCCGCCCACCTTCATCAGCTGCAAAGCCTCCGTCCAGCAGGGGATCACGCCATTCAGGGGGAACGTGGCCGGTTCCTTCCGTTCGATCGAGCTGTCAAAAACCTTGCCGTCCACGAACCGTCCTTCGTAGTGCACCTTGACCTGATCTGCGGCGGTGGGCCTCGCGCCCGTGCCGGCCGTCAGGGTCTTGATCACGATGCCGCTGGCTGTCCTGGTCGCGCCCGTCTCGGCCGCTGCCCTGGCAAGGTATGCCACCCCGGCCGCCTTCTCCTTTTCAGCTGCCGCAGACATGCGCGTCTTCTGCAACTCCTGCAGCTTCGGACCGTAACTCTCGAGGTCCTTGAGGCTGGCCTTGCCCTGAACCCCATCAGTAATGCCGGCCTCCACCATTTCCAGTTCCTTTGCCGAAAGGGCAAAGGGTTGGAGATTGCCGCTGATGAGGACGCCCAGCGCGTAGAGTGTCTTGTCGTCTTCGGTCCTGGGTGTCGGCTGGGCAGCCTCGGCAAGGTTTGCCAGAGCCAGGCAGTAAGCCACCAGGATGATCAGATTGATACGCATGCGGACTCCACGTGAGTTGAACGGCGGCTGGTATTCTAGCCAGAATGACGAACCGACTCATGCTCATGCCGACATCAGGCCCCGGCGCCCCGCCTGCAGAAGCCGGCCAGGGCTCCGGCGAGGCTCTGCTGGCCGGCGAGTACCTCACGCGCACCTGGAATCACTATTCAGGTGAGAACGGCCGGCTCCATTGCGGCATCTGGGAGAGTACGCCGGGCAAGGTGGTCATCAACTACACCGAGTGGGAGTTCTGCCACCTGATCGAGGGTCGCGTGATTATTACCAGCGATACCGGTGAAGAATGGCATCTGCGGCAGGGCGATGCCTGCATGATTCCGGCGGGATTTCGCGGCACCTGGGAGACGGTTGAAACGGTGCGCAAGCACTACGTCATTTTGACCCCAGCGCCGGAGCTTTATACTGCCTCATGACCGATTCCAGCCTGCTTCTCTCCGCGCTCATCCTTGGGATCATCGAAGGGCTGACGGAATTTCTGCCGGTATCCAGCACGGGCCATCTGATCCTGGCGGGACAGCTGCTCGGCTTTAACGACGCCAAGGGCAAGGTGTTCGAGATCGCCATTCAGTTCGCGGCGATCCTTGCTGTGGTGTGGGAGTACCGGGCGCGGCTTGGTCATACCCTGGTAAGTCTGACGTCCGAGCCGGCGTCGCAACGGCTGGCGATCAATTTATTCGTGGCGTTTTTACCGGCGGCCGTTCTGGGGTTCCTGTTCCTGAAGCAAATCAAACACTATCTGTTCAACCCGATGGTTGTGGCGACGGCGTTGATCGTCGGTGGGTTTGTGATCCTGTGGGCGGAGCGGCGCAAGCATGTGATCCGCGCCGAGACGGTGGACGACATGACCTGGCGCGATGCCCTCAAAGTAGGCCTCGCGCAGGCGCTGGCGATGATTCCCGGCACGTCGCGTTCCGGGGCGACCATCATCGGTGGCCTGTTGTTCGGCCTCTCCCGCAAGGCGGCCGCAGAGTTTTCCTTCTTCCTGGCGATTCCGACGATGTTCGCTGCCACGTCCTATGACGTATACAAGAACTGGCAGCTGTTCAGCGCGAGCGACATCGGCCTGTTTGCGGTGGGCGGAGCGGCGTCATTCATCAGCGCGCTGCTGGCGGTGCGCGGGCTGATTCGCTTCATTAGCCGGCATGACTTCACGGTGTTTGCCTGGTACCGCATCGTGTTCGGCGCCGTGGTACTGGCTACAGCGTACTTCGGGCTGGTGGACTGGGGCGGTGCGCAGGCTTGAAGCGAAGTCTCACCGCCTGCACAAGGGTCACCCCAATACGCGGTTTCTCGGCGTATCAAACGCTTCTCAAGAGCTACATCAGTGAGGGCCTGTGCCGCCGGGGCGTTAAGAAAAACGTACTGCGCGAGGCCATAGCGGAAGCGAAGGTGCGGCGTGCTGACTGAATGGCGGTCGGGCACTTTGCTGAATTTGTCGCGCCTGAAGGCGCTCCTACCGGGTCATTTTGACGCCGGGGCAAGCAACTCCTCCAGCCGACTGGTGAGCTGCTCCGCCTTGTAGCTCGGCAGCGTGTAGACCCAGCCGCCCAGCCGGCCATTGATGGCAGCAGCTTCCTTGCCGGCCGGGCCCTCGCCCGAGGCAAGAATGGTAAAGCGCGTGCCATCGGCCAGGCGCCAGGCGCTGGCCTCCACCGTCAGTCCGTCGGTGGTCACAAACCGCGCGACGACCGGTTTGCCCGGATTTGCGCCGAGCGTTTCGCGGGCTTGCGCATTCTCCAGCTGCAGGTCGGCCAGCGCGCTGGCGACGCCATTGCCCACGCCCGGATAACTGAGTTCGCGGCCGGCGGGCACGTCAGCCACCAGAAATTCAACTGAGCCTTCTTGCCCGGCAGCCGGCGGCCGGGAAATCCGCACCGTCTCGAGCCCCGGATGGCTGATGCTGACGGACTGGATCCGCTCTGCCGGAATATCGGTGAGCGCCCGGTCGAGCCACTCGCCACCGGTCTTGCCGAGATCGAACTGTCCGGTAATCAGCCAGCTGTTGGGCTCAGCGGCACGACGTACGTAGGTTTGATCTGAGGTGCCGGGTGGTGGCAGGCCAATGATCACGCTGACGGGTTCCGTGCCGCCGTCGAGCGTCAGCTGCAGGCCACCGGCTTCTGTCGAACTCAGGTCCTGCACCCCAAGGCGGTCGTAGTAGGCCGGGTCCGAGGTCTTCTCCTCGATGATCCGGGCCTCGGCGAGGGCCAGCAGGTTCTTGCGGATCCGGCCGACGTCTGCGGGATAGTTGTTGCGTTCCACGACGGCCCAGCTGTCCGTTCCCCGCTCGAGCGTTGCAATCGGCGTATTGCCCGGGCCGGTGACAACGATGCGCTGGATGCCATTGAGCTGTTCTTTCAGGCCGGGCAGCAACAGCGCCTGATCCCGACTGACCGTCCGGCCGTCCCTGAGGACGACGCCGGCGATGACCGCCAGGATGGCCAGCGCTGCGAGCAGAACGATCAGCGTACGGCGCTTCATCCCTGGGCTCCCGCAGGCTTTGGCCGGCGGCGGAACAGCACCAGCAGAATGCTCACCAGTGAAATGATCAGCGGCACGAGCGCCACGTTGATTGCTTTCAGAGTCGTGCCAAGTTGCTCAATGTCCTGGTCCAGATCCCGCTGAACCTGCCGGAGCTCCCTGCGCAGTTCGAGCCGGCGCCCCTGAAAGCGCTCGATCTCGCCCTCCTGCTGGGGCGACAGGATCGAGGTGCTCTGGTCCTTGCGGCTGGCCTGCAATTCGCTGAGCCGGGCCTCAGTCTCTTCCAGTTCCTGCTGAAGGCTCTGCTCGGCAGCACGGAAGCGCGTCTCTGCCTCACGCCTGAGGTTCTGCACCCGGGTGAACGGCCGCTGGAACGTGGCGCGGCTGCGAATACCGATGAGGTCGCCGCTGCCGAGCAGGTTGTCCAGGGCATTCACCACGAGATCGGCGTTGTTGGCGAAGGCCGTGCTCAGGCGCTGGCCAAGGACGTCCTGGGTCTGGACCCACAGCCGGTCCGCCAGCAGATCCGCATCCGCCACCAGGACCACGTTGACGGGCTCGCCAGCGACGGCGATGTGGCCCGGCTTGCCCTTCTCTGGAAAGCCGATCAGCGGGCCTGGAAAGGCGCTCGGCAGTTTGCCGCCGATTCGCGCTGCGAGCGTGTAGCGCTCACCGGTGGGGGCAAAGTCCTCCCGCAGCAGGGCAGGATCGGAGGCCATGGCCAGTCTCTCGGTCGGGATGAGCGCTGCCTTGTCGCTGGACCGGATGATCGGCGAAATCTCCGCGACGGCGTCCTTGCCACGTGTGATGTGCCCGGCGAATGCCAGATTCACCAGGTTGAGCCCGCTGGTGATCACATCGTCCTGGGAAATGCCGTCCTGGCTCACGCCGATGATCCCGAGGTGCCGAACCGGCTCGGAGTCCCTGCCGCCCACGGTCAGGGCAAAGCGGTCGTCGCCGACGATGGTGGCGCCGTCGACACTGACGCCCCAGGCACTGAAGAGTTTGTCCAGGCTGGAAGCCTGGCCAGATCCGCCCGCCATCGGGTCCGACGTAGCGCCCTGGTCGATCTCCGCAAAGGGATCGACAAAAATCAGGGCACGCCCACCCCGGAGAATGAACTGGTCAATCGCATAGAGAGTGTCGTCGGAAAGGCTCTTCGGGTGGACCAGCATCAGCACTTTTATATCGTCATCGATCTTCGCGAGACCGGGCTCCAGAATTCGCAGGTCGAACAGCTGGCGGAGCTGATCAGCGATGACCCAGGGCTGACTGATCTTTTGGCTCATGGGATCGAAGTCGGCGGTCATGGGCAGTGCGGAGAGCAGCCCCACAACCGGCTTCTTCGGGTTGGCGAGTGTATAGACAAGCTTGGCCAGGTCGTATTCCAGGAACGACTCCTTGGCCGGATCCAGGAACGGAATGATTTGTTGGTCACCCACGCTGTTGGTTGCAGCGATGCCAAAGTAGATGGGGTCCGCATTATTTCCCAGGTTGATGGGTTGCAGGCCAAAGCCGGCGGCCCGGTCCTCCTCGTCGGAGAACGGTGGCGGGTCGATCACCGTGAGTTTCAGCTTGCCGTCTGACCGGCTGGCCAACTCCTCGAGCATCTCCCGCACACGACCGGCATAGGTGCGTAGCTGGGGGATGTCGGCCGTGGCCTTGTCCGAAAAGAACAGGTAGACGTTTACGGGCTCCGGAATGCTGCCGACGATTTTTTTGGTCCCCTCGGAGAGGGTGTATAAACGGTTGCCGGTCAGATCCAGGCGAACTCCGGGCAGCAGGCTGATCAGCGTGACGCCCACCAGGAAGATGACCGCAAGGGCTAACAGCCCGGTGCGATCAATGAGGCTCTTGCGGCTCTGCTCAATCTGAGGGCTCATCCTAGTCAGCCTTCTTCAAGTCCAGCACGATCGTCGTCGCGAAGAGCCAGGTGCCGATGACGAGCAGGAAATAGAGCACGTCGCGGAGTTCCAGTACGCCCTTGCTGATGGCGGCGTAGTGGGTCAGGAATGACAGGCTGGCCACGGCATCCAGCAGCGGGCCGGGGAGCCAACCGGAGAAGAAGTCCAGGACCAGGGGAAAACCTGCCAGCATGAAGAGGAAGCAGACCACTACCGTAAGGATGAAGGCGACGACCTGATTCTTGTTGGCCGCAGAGATGCAGGAGCCAATCGCCAGGAAGCCGCCAGCCATCAGCAGGCTGCCGATGTAGGCGGCGACGATTACCCCATTGTCGGGTTCACCGAGGTAGTTGACGGTGATCCAGATGGGAAACGTCAGGGCGAGAGCGACCGCAATGAACAGCCACGCGGCGAGGAACTTCCCCAGAACCGCCTGCCACAGCGTGACAGGCAGTGTAATCAGCAATTCAATGCTGCCGCTTTTTCGCTCTTCGGCCCACAGGCGCATGGCAATCGCCGGCACCAGGAACAGGTACAGCCAGGGGTGAAAATTGAAAAAGGGCGTGAGGTCCGCCTGGCCACGCTCGTAGAAGCCGCCCAGATAGAACGTGAACAGGCCAGAAAGTGCCAGAAAGATCACGATGAAGACAAAGGCGAGCGGCGTCGCGAAGTAGCTGCGCAACTCCCGGCGCACGATGCTGCGGATCACCGCCATCAGGGAGCTCCCGCTACGCTGTTACCGGTCGTGATGCTGCGAAACACTTCGTCGAGGCGCCCCGCCTCCAGGTGAATCTGCTCAACGGGCCAGCGCCGTTCGTCTGCAAGCTTGCCGATGATGGTCAGGATGTGCACGCCGTCTACGGGGAAAGCAGTCACCGTAAACCCTTTTTCGTCCACCTCCACCTGCCTGACTTCGCCAAGGCCCCGCAAATCGCTGGCTACCGCCAGTAGGTCCGCCGAGCGCTCCAGCCGGAGCGTGACGGCATTGTGGAAGCGTGACCTGTGGATCAGCGCCGCAGGTTTTTCGTCCGCAACGATTCTCCCGTCGGCGATGATGATGGCGCGGGTGCAGACCGCATCGACCTCTTCGAGAATGTGTGTGGAGATGACGATCACCTTGCCGGGCGCCATTGCCTGGATTAGTTCCCGGACTTCGTGCTTCTGATTGGGATCGAGTCCGTCCGTCGGTTCGTCAAGGATCATCACGGGCGGGTCGTGCAGGATCGCCTGCGCCAGGCCTACCCGGCGGCGGAAGCCCTTGGACAGGGTCTCAATGGGCTGGTGCAGGACAGCGCCCAGCTGCAGTCGCTCCACCACGTTTGCCAGCAGTCGCTGGAAGTCCCCAGACGAGAGGCCACGAACGTCGCCGATGAACTGGAGGAAGTCCCGCGGCGTCATCTCGCCATAGGCGGGCGCGCCCTCCGGCAGATAGCCGAGCCTCTGCTTGGCGGCGACCGGCTGCTCCTCGATCGAAAAGCCGCAAATCTCGGCGTGACCTGCCGTGGGAGTCACGAAGCCGGCCAGCATGCGCATGGTGGTGGTTTTCCCCGCGCCGTTGGGGCCCAGGAAGCCGAGGACCTCGCCCGGGCGAACGGTGAAAGAAATGCCGTCGACGGCCGTTCGGCTGCCAAATGTCTTCACGAGGCCTTCTGCTGCAATCATCGTCAGTTCTTTCACCGGAGAATGCGGCGCGCGGGTATTGTCCATGCGCGGCGCTTACGCGCAAGGTGGATTAAGCGTTCGTAATCCGTGTTAGCGGCCGGATCAGCAGCACGTTGGCAACGGCGATGATGGCAACGACCACCACCACGGTGAAAGTGACGAAGTAGTCGCCCGTCGCTGTCCGGATCTGGCCGGCCAGCAAGGTGCCAGCAGCACCTCCCATGGTATCCACGAAGGTCACAACGCCCAGAATCCGGCCCAGGGCAAGCTGTCCGAAGCTTTCCACCGCGACAAGCTGGATCAGGGTAAAGCTACCGCCAAATCCCAGTCCGAAGATCACAGCGAAGGCCGTCAGCTGCGATGGACTTCGCGCCAGGCCCAGTCCGCTGTCACTGGTGGTGAACAGCAGCAGGCAGCCGGCCA
>Ga0209254_10000923_pt1 | contig 25777 bp, 27 predicted proteins | sample FrelakmetDIP11DI_FD_187148 | JGI IMG/M metagenome (GOLD analysis project Ga0209254, IMG submission 187148) | Freshwater lake sediment microbial communities from the University of Notre Dame, USA, for methane emissions studies - DIP11 DI (SPAdes)... | ecosystem: Environmental > Aquatic >...
CGTCGCGAAGTGGAATGCCGACCTTGTGAAAGCGCTCAACTCGCCGGAAGTGCGTCAGAAGATGCTCGCGCAGGGCGCGGAACCGGCGCCGACGACGCCGGCCGAATTCGCGGCGTTCATCGCGAAGGAGCGGGACAAGTACGCGCGCATCGTGAAGGCGAGCGGCGCGAAGGTCGACTGACCGGGTCGTCATTCGAACGGGAATTGGGGTCGGGAATGACGAGTGCAGGGAGGAGACGATGACCTACCGCAACTACTTCGCGGCCTGCGTCGCGGCCCTGGTCCTGGCTGCCTCGCCTTGCGCGCTGGCGCAAGCCTGGCCGTCCAAGCCGATCCGCATCGTCGTGCCCTTCCCCGCCGGCGGCGCGACCGACATCATGGCCCGTGCAGCGGCGCAGAAGATGACCGAAGCCTGGGGCCAGAGCGTCGTCGTCGACAACCGGCCGGGCGCGGCGGGCAACATCGGCGCCGAGCTGGTCGCCCGCTCGCCGAACGACGGCTACACGATGCTGATGGGGACCGTGGGCACGCACGCGATCAACGCGAGCCTGTACGCAAAGATGCCCTACGACCACGTGAAGGACTTCGCGCCGGTCATGCTCGTGGCCGCCGTGCCGAACGTGCTCGTCGTGCACCCGTCGGTCCCCGCGAACTCGGTGGCCGAGCTGGTCGCCTACGGCAAGGCGAACCCCGGCAAGCTCAACTTCGCCTCGTCGGGAAGCGGCACGTCGATCCACCTCTCCGGCGAGCTGTTCAAGGTGTCCACCGGGCTGACCATGCAGCACGTCCCCTACAAGGGCAGCGCGCCGGCGCTCACCGACCTCGTCGGCGGGCAGGTGCAGCTGATGTTCGACAATTTGCCGCCGTCGCTGCCACACATCAAGGCCGGGCGGCTGCGCGCGCTGGCCGTGACGACCGCCGCGCGCGCGAGCGCGCTACCCGACGTGCCCACGGTCGCGGAGTCGGGGTTGCCCGGGTTCGAGGCCTCGAGCTGGTTCGGGCTGCTGGCACCTGCCGGCACGCCCGCCGACGTAGTCGCGAAAGTCAACGGCGAGCTCGCGCGGTGGATCGCGACACCCGAGGCGAAGGAGAAGATGGCAGCGATCGGCGCCATCGCGGCGGGCGGCACGCCCGAGGACTTCGCGAAGCACATCGCCGCCGAGACCGCGAAGTGGGCGCGCGTCGTGAAGGAGTCGGGCGCGAAGGTCGATTGACGTACCGCCCCGGACGGGACCCGGCTCGGCATCGAAAGTAGGGTCAGACTCGACTCTCCGGACGCAAACTTGGCACTTCTACCATCGGTGGCGGAAAGTCGAGTCTGACCCTACTTTCAATGAGAGCGCGAGTGCCGCCGTCGCATCCGGAAAGACGAGTCTGACCCACCGTTCTTTCCCGCCGCAGCTGCACGTCTTCGTCCGCGACTGGCTCTCGGCGAACAACGTCGTGCTGCGCAGTCGCGACGGGCACGTACTCATCGACACCGGCTACGTGCGGCACGTGCCGCTGACGCTCGCGCTGCTCGCCACGCCGCGCGGCATCGGCGCGGAGCCGCTCGCGCGCGTCGTCAACACGCACTGCCACAGCGACCACATGGGTGGCAACGCCGCGCTCGCGCGCCGCTACGGCTGCCCGGTCGTGGTGCCGGTCGGCGAGGCGCCGCACATCGAGGCCTGGGACGAGCGCGCGCTGTGGCTCGACTGGGCCGGGCAGTCGGCCGATCGCTTCACCGCGGCCGGCGTGGTGCACCCCGGCGAGCGTCACGTGTGGGGGGACCTCGAATGGGAGGCGATCGCCGCTCCCGGCCACGACATGGGCGCGCTGTGCTTCTTCAACGCCGAACACGGCGTGCTGATCTCTGGCGACGCGTTGTGGGAAAACGGCTTCGGTGTCGTCATGCCGCCGGAGGTCGAGCCGGCCGCCCTCGCGGCAACGCGATCCACGCTCGATGCGCTCGCGCACCTCGACGTGCGCCTTGTCATCCCGGGCCACGGGGAGCCATTCCGCGACTACGCTGCGGCGCTCGAACGCGCCTACCGCCGGCTGGAGGCATTCGAAGCCGATCCGATGCGCCTCGCCCGCCACGCGCTCAAGGTCATCCTGACGTTCACGCTGCTCGACCGGCGCTCGATGCCGCTCGCCGACCTCCCCGACCACGTCGCGCGGGTGGGCATGTTCCGCGAGTTCAACGCGCGCTACTTCCGCCTGACTGCGGCCGAACTTGCCGCTTTTCTCGTGAAGGAGCTCCTGCGCGCCGGCGCGGTCCGGGTCGATTCCGGCCAGCTCCTTCCTGCGGCGGTCGCCGCGGGTTGACCGCACGCGCGGGTGGAATAGCCTGCCGCCGCGGCCTGTTTTCGCAGGGGATTGCCGCGCCCGCTGCAATCGGTTCCAATGTCGCGCCGCCCCCGACGGGCGGGCTCGATCCACCCTCTCAGACGGAGTCGACGACGATGCAAAAGCGGTTCAAGTTCGCGGCAGCCCTGCTGCTGGCCGGCCTGACGGCTTCGGCCCACGCCCAGTTCAAGCCGGAAGAGGCGATTGCCTATCGCCAGGGCATCATGAAGGCCCAGCGCTGGAACCTGGTGCCGATCGCGCTGATGGTCCAGGGCAAGACGCCCTACGACCAGGCCACACTCCTGGCCAAGGCGCAGCGCCTCAATGCGCTGGCTTCGATGACCGCGGACGGCTTCGTCGCGGGCAGCGAAGCAGGCGCACCGACCAAGGCGCGGCCGGAGATCTGGAGCAACGCCGCCGGGTTCAAGCAGGCGGCGGATGCGTTCGCCGCGGAGACGCCGAAACTCGTCGCCGCTGCGCAATCGGGCAACATGGACCAGATCAAGGCGGCGTTCGGCCCCGTGGTCAAGTCCTGCGACAACTGCCACGACAACTTCCGCAGCAAGTGATCGGGGGCGGCGCGCTCGCGCCGCGCAGGTTCGAACCGGGCCCTCGCGGCCCGGTTTTCGTTGGCCAGCGCCGGCGATGCTCAGATGCGCGTGGCCACGTACCAGGCCAGCGCCGCGCAGAGCGCGGCGACGACCACGGCCCGCGCGACGGGCGTCGGGCCGGCGTCCTGCGAGGCGTAGCGCGCCGGCAACGCTTTGGTGCCGACGATCATCGGACCGACCAGGTTGTCGCCGAAGCGCACGCGATGCACGAGCACCGCGAGCACGTGCATCGCGACCAGCGCATAGAGCACCCACTGGTTCCAGTAGTGGACCGTCGTCGCCTGGTCGGAAGCGGCCTTGGAGACGAACTTCGCGAGCGGGCCCTCGGTAAAGATGTCGTCGTTGGCGAAGAGGCCGGTGCCGGCCTGCATGCCGACGACCGCAATCAGCGCGAGCACCGAGAGAGCCCCCAGCGGGTTGTGCCCCACCGACACCGGATGCGAGCCGCCACGAAGTGCGTTCAGGTAGTCGACGATCGCTCCCGGCCCGCGCACGAAGCTCGCGAAGCGCGCATGCCGCGTGCCGAGGAAGCCCCACGCGATGCGAAACGCCAGCAGCGCGGCGATCGCGCAGCCCGAGCGCATGTGCCATTCCATCCACGAGCCGCCGACGTAGGCCGTGACGACCGAGAACACCACCAGCGCCAGCAGCGTCCAGTGGAAGACGCGCAAGGGCGCGTCCCAGATGCGCACGCGGACCAGCGCGTCGCCGTGCGCCGCGCCGGTCGGCAAGGGCGTGTCGGATTGGGAGTCCTGCATCTCAGTGGGTCCCGGGGAGTTGCCTGATGAAGTCGGTGACGCCGTTCAGCAGCATCTGCACGGCAATCGCGGTGAGCACGAGACCCATCAGGCGCTCGAGCGCAGCCACGCCACGCGTGCCCAGCACCCGCTGCACCGAGTCCGCGGCGAGCAGCACCACGGTCGTCACCACCATTGCCGCCGAGAGCGCGGCGATCCACCCGCCGATGCGCGACGGGTCGCGCGAGGCCATCAGCATCACCGTCGCGATCGCCGACGGGCCGGCGATCGCCGGGATGGCGAGCGGCACCAGGAACGGCTCGGTGTCGGGCGGGTCGCCGAAGATGCCCTCGGGATGGTGGAACACCATGCGCAGCGCGATCAGGAACAGGATGATGCCGCCGGCGATCGATAGCGAGGTCTCGGAGAGCTGCAGGAACTCGAGGAACACCCGGCCGCCGGCCATGAACGCGAGCAGGATGCCGTAGGCAAACACGCACTCGCGGAGCACGACGGCACGTCGCCTCGCCGGCGAGACGTTGGCGAGCGACGAGATGACGAGAGGCAGGTTGCCGAACGGGTCGAGCACGAGCAGCAGCAGGAATGCCGCCGAGAGGACCTCGGCGCTCAACGGTGGACCCCCACGCTTGCGGCTTGCGCCGCTGCGCTGCCCCCGGAGGGGGAGCGATTCGCGCCTTGGGACGGCCCTGCGGCGCTCATTCAGTTTCCTTCCGCGCCGGCGATCCAGACGATGGCCGGCGGCACGTTGCGCCAGACGCGCTCGACGCGCCGCCACGCGAGGCGCCGGTCGCGCAACGCAAAGGGCTCGCGCAAGCCGTAGCTGTACTGGACCAGCCGCCGCTGCGGATCGGCGAGCAGGAAGCGCCTGAGCGCGGCGATCGTCGCATCGGCGACGCCGTCCGGCAGCGAGCGGAACGGCAGCGACGACACCGTGATGGTGCGCGGCGGCTGCTCGAGCAGGCAGTCGACACACTCGTGCAGACAGCCATCGTGGACCCGCGCATGCGAGAAGGCGCGCGACAGGCGCCGCGCGAGCTGCGGCTCGCGCTCCACCAGCGTCAGTGTGGCGCGTGGATGGTCCGCCACCAGCCTGCGCGTGACCGCGCCGGTGCCCGCACCGACCTCGACGATGGCGTCGAATCCAGCGGCCTGCCGCGACATTGCGCGAGCGAGCACGGGCGACGAGGGCACGATGCCGCCCATGAAGGCCGGCGCGCGCAGGAACTGCACGAGCATCGTGTCGGCGATCGATGCCAATGCGAGCGGACCGCGCGACACGGCGCCGCCAAAATGGCCACGCGCCGGCGCGGAAAGGTCGTCGGTGCCCTCGACCGTATCGAGGCCGGCGACTGCGCTGCCCCCTCGATGGGGCGCGTTGACGAACCGCCTTCGCGTTGCGGGTCGGGTCAATTGTTCTCCACCAGACGCTCAAAACCCCGATTGTACGAGCCAGCGCCCCAGCGGGAACGCGAGCGCCGCAAGAAGCCCGTGCAGCGCGAAGGCGAGCCCCGCGAACGCGCCTGCCTCCCCCGAGACCTGGAACGCCCGCGCCGTGCCGATGCCGTGGGCGGCCAGACCGAGCGCGAAGCCGCGCGCCGGCCAGCCGGCGACGCCGCAGGCATCGAGCACGTACTTGCCGATGACGGCCCCGAGGACGCCCGTGGCGACAGCGAACACCGCGGCGAGCGCGGGTACGCCGCCGATCGTCTCGGCGATGCCCATCGCGATCGGCGCAGTGACCGACTTCGGTGCGATCGACGCCAGCGTGTCCGGCGACGCGCCCAGTGCCCAGGCGATCCCCACTGCGGAGAGCGCGGCGACGGCCGAGCCCGCGAGGAGCGCACCGGCAATCGGCAGGGCCAGCCGGCGCACGCGCTGCCACTCGCGCGCGAGCGGCACCGCGAGGCCGACGACGGCGGGCCCGAGCAGGAAGTGGACGAACTGGGCGCCGTCGAAGTAGGTGCGGTAGTCGGTGCGCGTCGCCGCCAGCACGGCAACCACGATCACCACGGCGATCGGCACGGGGTTCGCGAGCGGGTGGAAGCGTGCGCGCTCGTAGATCGCGAAGCCGCCCAGATACGCGACGAGCGTCAGCGTGAGTCCCGCGAGCGGCGTGGCCGCGAGGTAGACCCACAGCGAGAAGATCGGTTCGCTCACCGGTCGTCGGCCCGGCCTGCGAGCCAGCGGAACACGATCGCCGCGACGGCGATCGCGAGCACGGTGCTCACGACCAGCGCCACGGTGATCGGCACCCATTCGTCCGCGAGCTGGCGCGCGTACATCATCACGCCGACACCCGCGGGCACGAACAGCAGCGACAGGTGTTTCGCGAGGCCGTCGGCGGCAGTCGCCAGCGCCTCGGGCAGGCGGCCTCGCACGACCAGCACGGCGAACAGCAGCGCCATGCCGACGACGGGGCCCGGCAGCGGCGCTCCGGCAAGACGCACGACCGCCTCGCCCGCGAACTGGAACACCAGAAGCCAGGTGATGCCGGCGAGGAAGGGGCTCATCGGACGAGGCTCGTGCGGACGTGCCCGGTGTCGCCTGCCGCGCCTAGGCGCCTTCGTAGAGGGTGACGACGCACGCGCCGCCCAGCCCCACGTTGTGCTGCAACGCGAGCCGCGCGCCTTCGACCTGCCGCGCGCCCGCCGCGCCGCGCAGCTGCTGTACGAGCTCGTGACACTGCGCCACGCCCGTCGCACCGAGCGGGTGGCCCTTGGAGAGGAGCCCCCCGGACGGGTTGGTCACCACCCGCCCGCCATAGGTGTTGTCGCCCGCCGCGACGAACCCCTCGGCACCGCCTTCCGGACAGAGCCCGAGCGCCTCGTAGCTGATCAGCTCGTTGTGCGCGAAGCAGTCGTGCAACTCGCACACGTCGACGTCCTCCGGCCCTACGCCGGCCTCGGCAAAGGCCTGCGCCGCCGCGGCGCGCGCCATGTCGTAGCCCACCAGCTTCATCATCGAGTGCGAGTCGAATGTCGACGCCGTGTCCGTCGTCATCGCCTGGGCCCGGATGCGCACGTCGCTCTTGAGGCCGCGGCGGCGCGCGTACGTGCCGGATACGACGATCGCTGCTGCGGCCCCGCAGGTCGGCGGGCAAGCCATCATCCGCGTCATCACGCCCGGCCACACCGGCGCGTCCGCGAGCACGTCCTCGGCGCTGACCACCTTGCGGAAGATCGCATTCGGGTTGTGCTGGGCGTGGCGGCTCGCCTTGGCGCGGATCTCCGCGAACGTCGCGAGCTTCGTGCCGTAGCGCTGCATGTGCTCGCGGCCCGCGCCGCCGAAATAGCGCAGCGCCAGCGGCACGTCGCCCGCGTCCGCGACCAGGTCCTCGCACGCGTGGTCGAAGCGGTCGAACGGCGAGGGCCGATCCTTGAACACCGCGCCGATCGCGCCCGGGTTCATCTGCTCGAACCCGACGACGAGCACACAGTCGGCCGCGCCGCCCGCGATCGCCTGTCGCGCGAGCCACAACGCCGTCGAGCCCGTCGAGCAGTTGTTGTTGACGTTGACGATCGGAATGCCGGTCATCCCGACCGCGTAGAGCGCGCGCTGGCCCGCCGTCGAGTCGCCGTAGACGAAGCCGGCGTAGGCCTGCTGCACGTCGCGGTAGTCGACGCCCGCGTCCGCGAGCGCGGCCTGCACCGCGCCGCGCGCGAGTTCGTCGTAGGCGGGCGACGCGCCCGGCTTGCGGAAGGGCACCATGCCGGTGCCGGCGATGCGAACGTCCATCGTGCGGGGCTCCGATGCGCCCGCCCGATCCGCGCAAGCTGCGCGGTCGCTGCGGCGAGCCTCAGCCGCGCGGTCGAGTCGGGCCTTCCGGCGATTCTACCCGCCCCCGCAGCTACTCCTTCCAGAGGGCGGGCAGCGCCACGAACGCGAACAGCAGCACGCTGGCGCCGAACACCAGCGAGCCGCCCGCCGCACCCGGTTCGAACGACGGACTCCCGCCGTAGAGGAGCAGCAGCGAAACGAGCATCACGACCGAACTCGCCGCGTGCAGCCAGAAGTGGACCTTCGCGGCCGCCGTCGCCGCGACCGCCGGGTAGAGGTGATAGAAGAACGCGAACAGCGCCGAGGTGACCCAGCCCGCCAGCATGATGTGCGCGTGCGATACCCGCTGGCCGTGGTTGCCGGAGATCGCCATGTAGAGCCCGACGGCGATGCCGAAGAGAATGTAGAGGACCGCCAGCGTGAAGAAGTTGCGCGCCTGACCCTTCATCGAAGTGCTCCGGGTTGTTGGGTAACCGCGCGCTTATCCTCCGACGACCCCGGGTTCGTCAAGGGTTTTCGGCAGGCGCGCCCTGCCCGCTGGTGACGCGAAAAGGGCGGCCGCCGGCCGCCCTTTCTCCCGATGCGCCTCTCCGCGCCGGCGCGATGCCGCACCAGCTACATGACGCGCACCTCGACGCGCCGCGCCTCGGCGTTGTCGCCGCTGCCCTGCGTGACCTCGGGCTTCTTCATCTCGAAGCGGTCGTCGCCGATGCCCGCCGCCGACTTGATCGCGTCGCGGATCGCGAACGCGCGCTTCTTGGCGAGCTCCTGGTTCTGCTCGACGTTACCGGTCGCATCGTGGAAGCCGGAAATCACGACCTTGCCGCCGGCCTTCGCCTTGGCGACGATCGCGTCGAGCTTCGCCCTGCCGTCGGCGGGAAGCTCCGCCTTCCCGGACTCGAAGTAGACCTTCACCACGTCCGCCATCGCCGCAGGAGCGACGGCGGGCACGGCAGCGGTCGTTGCCGCAGGAGCGACGGCGGGTGCGGCAGCCGGTGCGGCCACGCTTGCCGGCGCCGCGACGGCCGCCTTCGGCGGGGTCGGCGCCGATACCGCCGGCTTGGGCGCATTCAACGCGAGCAGCGGCACGATCATCAGCGCGACGATGTTGATGATCTTGATCAGCGGGTTCACCGCCGGGCCGGCCGTGTCCTTGTACGGGTCGCCCACGGTGTCGCCGGTCACGGCGGCCTTGTGCGCGTCCGAGCCCTTGCCGCCGAAGTTGCCGTCCTCGATGTACTTCTTCGCGTTGTCCCAGGCACCGCCGCCGGTCGTCATCGAGATCGCGACGAAGATGCCGGTGATGATCGTGCCCATCAGCAGGCCGCCGAGCGCCTGCGGACCGAGCACCAGGCCGACGACGACCGGCACGAGCACGGGCAGCAGCGACGGGACGATCATCTCCTTGATCGCCGCCTTGGTCAGCATGTCGACAGCGACCCCGTACTCGGGCTTCGCCGTCCCTTCCATGATGCCCTTGATCTCGCGGAACTGGCGCCGCACCTCGACCACCACCGAGCCCGCCGCACGGCCGACCGCCTCCATCGCCATCGCGCCGAACAGGTAGGGGATGAGGCCGCCGATGAACAGCCCGATGATCACCATGTGGTTCGACAGGTCGAAGCTCGTGGCCAGCCCGACCGACTCCAGCGCGTGCGTGTAGTCGGCGAACAGCACCAGCGCGGCAAGCCCCGCCGAGCCGATCGCGTAGCCCTTGGTCACCGCCTTCGTCGTGTTGCCGACCGCGTCGAGCGGGTCGGTGATCGCGCGCACCGAGTCGGGCAGGTCGGCCATCTCGGCGATGCCGCCCGCGTTGTCGGTGATCGGGCCGTAGGCGTCGAGCGCGACGATGATGCCCGCCATCGACAGCATGGCGGTGGCGGCGATGGCAATGCCGTACAGGCCCGCGAGCCAGAACGAGACGAAGATCGCCACGCACACGGCCAGCACCGGCCACGCGGTGGAGCGCATCGACACGCCCAGGCCGGCGATGATGTTGGTACCGTGGCCGGTGGTGGACGCCTGCGCGATGTGCTTGACCGGCTTGAAGTCGGTGCCGGTGTAGTACTCGGTGATGAAGACCATGGCGGCGGTCAGCGCGAGACCGACCATCGCCGCGCCGAACAGGCGCAGCGGCGTGAGCGTGGCGTCGACGGCGGAGATGCCGCCCATCATCCACTGCGTGATGAACCAGAAACCGACCGCGGAGATCAGGCCGGCGACGATCAGGCCCTTGTACAGGGCGTTCATGATCTTGCCGCCGGGCACCGCCTTGACGAAGTAGCAGCCGATGATCGAGGCGATGATCGAGAAGCCGCCGAGCACCAGCGGGTACGTCACCGCGGCCTCCGCAAACGACGGCAGCATCAGCGCGCCGAGCAGCATCGTGGCGATGATGGTGACCGCGTAAGTCTCGAACAGGTCCGCCGCCATGCCGGCGCAGTCGCCGACGTTGTCGCCGACGTTGTCCGCGATCACCGCCGGGTTGCGCGGGTCGTCCTCGGGAATGCCCGCCTCGACCTTGCCGACGAGGTCGGCGCCGACGTCCGCGCCCTTGGTGAAGATGCCCCCACCCAGCCGCGCGAAGATCGAGATCAGCGAGCCGCCGAAGGCCAGCCCGACCAGCGGCTGGATCGCGTGGTGCAGCCCTTCCTGCATGAGATTCGGCGCCCACTTCGCCGCGCCGATCAGAAAGTAGTAGAAGCCCGCCACGCCGAGGAGCCCCAGGCCGACGACCAGCATGCCGGTGATCGCACCGCCGCGAAACGCGACCGCGAGCGCCTCGTTGAGGCCGGTGCGCGCGGCCTCGGCCGTGCGCACGTTGGAGCGCACCGACACGTTCATGCCGATGTAGCCGGCAAGCCCGGACAGGATCGCGCCGAGCGCGAAGCCCGCGGCGGTCACCCAGCCGAGGAACACGCCGATCACCACGAACAGGATCGCGCCGACGATGCCGATCGTCGTGTACTGGCGGTTGAGGTAGGCCTTGGCACCGGCCTGGATCGCCGCGGCGATCTCCTGCATGCGTGCGTTGCCGGCCGGCTTGGCCAGGATCCAGCCGATCGACCACGCGCCGTACGCTATCGCGAGAACGGAGCAGGCGAGCGCGAAGATGAGCCCTGCGGAAACGGTCATGACTGCTTCTCCCAGTGTGTGCGGTCGGCCGCGTCGCGGCGCCTTCTGATCTGCGGGCGCCGGCGACCCGCGCGGTACCGTCCACCGCCGCGCGTGCGCGGCCGGCGAACTCCCGCCCGTGGCTGCCTTCCTGCGAATCCCCCGAAACCCCGGCGGGACGGCGACAATCCGGCCCGCCCGGGCAAACGCGCTATTTTGCCAGTTGGCGGGGTTCCGCGTCGATAGCGGCGCCCGCCCGGACGGCGCGGGGGCCGACGCAGCGGCCCGCGTCGCTTCTGAACGCGGTGCGGCACGCGGCGCCGGCCCTCGCCCGGATCACCCGCCCAGCGCTCCCCCTCACCGGTACCCCGTAGTGGGGTGCCGCCCGGCGCTTGGCACGCGTCCTGCGTGGCCAGTGCGTCGGTCGCGCCGCCCCGAGGGACCGGGCCGGGCGCGCAGCCACGCCGTGGCCACTTGCCAAGGGGACGCCCGCCATGCCTGGACGCATCTTCACCGCACTGCTGCTTGCCGCCGGCATCGCGCTGCCGGGCATCGCCGCCGCGCAGCTCGTCTTCGCGGTCACCGAAGGGGTGACCTACCAGGCCACGCCCAAGGAGATCCGCGAGAAGTTCGAGCCGATCGCCGAGGCGATAGGCAAGGCCCTGCGCCGCGATGTCAGGGTCGTCCTGGTCCCGGCCTACGACGACGCGCGCGCGGGCCTCGCCAAGCAGGAATTCGACATCGCGTTCGTGCACCCGGCGCACGTCGCGCTTGCGGAGGTCAAGGCGGGCCGCTACCGCTCGGTGGCCTGGACGTCGAGCTTCACCGACTACACGGTGTCGATCCTGGCGAAGGGCGACACGCCGATGAAGGCGTTCGGCGACATCCGCGGCCGCACGCTGGTGACGCCCGATCCCGACTCGATCACCGCGGTGATGGTGCGCGCGATGCTGCGCGGCGAGAAGTTCGGCGCGAAGGACCTCGTCGTGCGCACGACGCGCTACCAGGACGCGGTGCCGTTCTACATCGACAACGGCTTCGCCGACGTCGGCGCCACGGCGGCGCGCGCGGTGGTCAAGAGCTGGACGGACAAGGGCGGCAAGGTGCTGGTCAAGTCGAAGTCGGTGCCGATCAAGCAGGTCATCGCCTCGGCCAAGCTGCCCGCCGAGGACGTCGAACGCATCCGCGAGACCCTGCTCGCCCTCGGTAACAGCGACGCCGGCCGCAAGGCGCTCGCGCCCTCCGGCTACAAGGGCTTCCAGGCGCCCGACCCGGCGCTCGAGGCGGCGTCCATTGCCTGGCTGGGGTTGTGACCGAAGGAAAACGCGTCCGATGGTGCGGTGGCCGACAAGGTGTCGGCGTTACGCGTTTTCCTTCGGAGGGAATCAGGCGGGCGGCTAGGGGCGGCCCGTCGCCGCCCGCGTGACACGGCACGAAACACCGAGCATGATGCGACGCCGCGCGACCGCCCCGGTCGCCAGTGCTACGCATCGAACGACGGCAGCTTCCTGGCCACGGGGGCGTTCTTGAGCCGCACGTACTGCGGCAGCCCGTCGCGGAACGGCGGCGGGTCCTCGCCGCGGATCAGCGGTGCGAGGTAGGCGCGCGCCTTGTCGGTGATGCCGAAGCCGTCCTTCGCGATGAAATTCGCCGGCAGCATCTTCTCGACGTTGGCAACCTTCGCGAGCGGCGCGGCGGTGATCTTCCAGCGATACGGCTTGTCGGAGACGCGCACGATCGCGGCCATGACGGCGTTCCTGCCGGCGAGCGCCATCTCGACCGCCGCCTTGCCCACCGCGTAGCTCTGCTCGACGTCCACCTTCGAGGCGACGTGACGCGCCGCGCGCTGCAGGTAGTCGGCGACCGCCCAGTGGTACTTGTAGCCCAGCTTGTCCTTCACCAGCGACGCGATCAGCGGCCCCACGCCGCCCAGCTGCGCGTGGCCGAACGCGTCGCGCGTGCCCGCCTCCGCCATCAGCTTGCCCGCGGCATCCTTGAGTCCCTCGGAAACGCCCACGCAGCAATAGCCGAACGCCTTGGTCTTTGCGTCCACTGCAGCGAGGAAGCGCGCCTCGTCGAAGGCCACCTCGGGGAACAGCAGCACCAGCGGGATCGGCGTGGCCTCGTCTTCGGCCAGGCCCACCGCCGAGGTGATCCAGCCCGCATGCCGGCCCATCACCTCCATGACGAACACCTTCGTCGAGGTCTTCGCCATCGACGCGACGTCGAACGCCGCTTCGCGCATCGACACGGCGACGTACTTCGCCACCGAACCGAAGCCCGGGCAGTTGTCGGTCACCGCAAGGTCGTTGTCGACGGTCTTCGGCACGTGCACCGCGTTGAGCGGGTAGCCGAGCTTCTCCGCGATCTGCGCGACCTTGAGGCAGGTGTCCGCCGAGTCGTTGCCGCCGTTGTAGAAGAAGTAGCCGATATCGTGTGCGCGGAACACCTCGATCAGGCGCTCGTACTGGGCACGCGACTCCTCGTGGCCCTTGAGCTTGTAGCGGCAGCTGCCGAACGCGCCCGCCGGCGTGTGCTTCAGCGCCGCGATCGCGCGCGCGGGCTCCTTCGAGGTGTCGATCAGGTCCTCGGTCAGCGCGCCGATGATGCCGTTGCGCCCGGCGTACACCTTGCCGATGCGTCCGCCGTGCGCGCGCGCGGTCTCGATGACGCCGGCGGCGGAGGCGTTGATGACGGCGGTGACGCCGCCGGACTGGGCGTAGAACGCGTTGCGCGGAGTGGTGCGGGGACGGGTCGGGCTCATGGGTCAGGGTCGCTGGTAGTTGAGATGAGAACGAAGTCAAGCCGCGATGGCGGCATCGAGCCGGGTGACGAAGCGCAGCAGCGTCGCCGGGCTGCACAGGCGCGCCAGCTCGGCGGGATCGCGCAGGATCGCCTCGTCGAGCGGCACGTTGAGAAGCGGCGCGCGCTTGCGCGCCGGGGGCGCGGCAAGGCGCCCCGCGAACTTGCGCTCGAAGCGTTCGCGGTAGGCGTCCCAGCGCGCGTCGTAGCTGCCCCGCGAGGCGTGCAGCAGCACGAGGTCGCGGCAGACCGCCAGCCGCAGGCCCGCGAGGTGGGCGCGAAACGTGAAGTCGAGGTCGTAGAGGTGGAAGTGGTCGAACGTGGCCGCGTCGAAACGCAGGCTGCGCGCGGCGTCCGCGCGCACGGCCAGCATCACGCCGTCGAGCGCCTGCATGCCGGGCACGACCAGCGTTCCGCCGCCCTCGATCACCATGGTCGGCTCGCCGGTGTCCGGATGCGGGCACACGACGAGCATGAAGTCGTGCGGGTGGCCCGCGAAGTGCCACCCGCCGCCGCACACCTGCCGCGTCCCGGCGATCCCGACCACGTCGAAGCCGGCGAGATGCGCCTCGAGCCGGCCGGCGAAGTCCGGCGAGAGGACCTCGACGTCGTCGTGCGAGAACACGATTGCGTCGCCGCGCGCGCAGTCGATGCCGCGGTTGTAGGCCTCGGCAAGCGAGCGTGCATCGCGAAACGCGACGATCTCGTCGAGCGCGCCTCCGAGCCCCTCGCGGTAACTCGCGCTCGCCCGCTCGAGCTTCGCCTCGTCGATGCTGCAGATCACCACCGAGACGCGCATGGGGCGGCCTCAGGCCTTCACCCGCGCAAGCCACTGCGTCGCGCCCGCGTGGCCCGGCTCAAGGGCGAGCACGCGCTCGAACGCCGCCCGCGCAGCGGCGGCACGCCCTGCCGCGGCGTAGGCGAGCCCGCCGTTGAACCACAATCGCGCGTCGGCGTCGCGCTCGGCAAGCGCGCGCGCGACGAAGTCGCAGGCTGCGGCGTAGTCGCGCCGCTGGTAGGCGAGCATCGCCCGCGCGTTCAGCAGGTCGGCGTCGTTGGCGACGTCGGCCAGTGCAGCATCGAGGCGGCGCCCGGCTTCGTCGAGCGCGCCGGCGCGCATCGCGGCCATGCCCAGCTCGACGTTGGCGTTGTAGCGCTCGACGTGCGCGGCGAACACTTCGGCCCACTTGTCGCGCACGTAGGCGCGTTGCGTCGCGTACTTCTCGCCGTCGAAGTTGCCCACGCCCCCGCCGCCCGAGGTGCCGATGTCGGAGTGCCAGCGGAACGTCGTCTGGTCGACGAAGACGAAGCGCGTGCGCTCCGACAGCTGCAGCACGAAGTCCCAGTCGTCGTGGATGTCGAGCGCCTCGTCGTAGCTCGCGCCGGCGGCGACGAGCTCGCGGCGGAACAGGAACGCCGAGTGGTGGATGTACGACTTCTCGTGCAACGCGAGGCGATCGAACGGGTGGCCCACGGTGACGAACAGCGCCCCCGCCTCGTAGACCTCGAAGCGGCAGTATGCGGCGCCCGCATCCCGGTTCGCGGCGAGCGCGGCCGCGAGCCCGGAGACGTGGCCGGGCAGGAACTCGTCGTCGTGGTCGAGGAACGTGATCAGCTCGCCGCCGCTCGCCGCGAGCCCCGCGTTCGCCGCGCGCGGTCGCGGCAGGCGCTCGTCGGAGGCGACGAACGTCAGGCGGAACGGATAGCGCGAGGCGTCGACCGGGCGGTGCACAGCTCCGCAGGCCGCGACCAGCACGACCTCGATCGGCGCGTAGTCCTGCCCCGCGATCGAGTCGAGCGCGCGCGGCAGCGTCGGCGGGTCCATGCTGCGCACGACGACGCTGACCAGCGGACGGTCGGAATCGGCGCCACCTGCGCGGGGATCGGCGGGCATGTCCGGGAGATCGTGAGGCGGTTTCAGCCGAGTTCGGCTGCGAGGTCGCATGCCGCCGCGAGCCCGGGATCGAGCGACAGTGCCTTGCGCACGTGGCGGCGCGCGGCCTCGACGTCGCCGCAGTCCCGGTCGAGCAGGGCGAGATTGTAGACGAACACGCCGTCCTGCGGCCGCACGGCCGCCGCCAACGCCTGCACGCTGCGCGCGTCCGCGAGCCGCCCGGCGCCGCGCAGGATCGCCGCGCGTAGCGCCAGCGCGCGGGGATCGTTGGCGCTTGTCGCCAGCGCATCGAGCACCTTCGCGTCGGCCTGTGCGAAGCGGCCACGACCGGCCAGATCTTCCGCCGCCGCGAGCAGCGGCTGCGTGCGAGCGCACAGCGCTGCGTAGACGGCGTCCCATTTGGCGTAGACGCGGTCGCGGCACGCAGCGAACGCCTGCGCGTCCCGGTTCATCCCGCCACCGGCCCCCGAGTCGCCGGCGTCGAGGTTCCACTGGAACGAGCCGAGCGGCACGAAGTGGAACGGCGCGCTGGCCGCGTGCGCGAGCTGCAGCATGAACTCCCAGTCCTCGAGGATCGGCAGCGACTCGTCGAAGCGGCAGCCCGCGTCGACGAGCTCGCGCGCGAAGATCGCCGCCGACAGGTGAACGAAGTTGCGCTCGTGTAGCTGCGCGAGCGAAAACGGCTGGCCGAACCACTCGACGCGGCCGTCGGCAAAGACGCCTTTCGCGTAGGACGTGACGACCCGCGCCTGCGGCGCCTGGCGCGCTGCCGTCAGCAGCCCGACGAGGTGGTCGGGCAGGAACACGTCGTCGTCGTCGAGGAACGTGATCCAGTCGCCGCGCGCGGCATCGAGGCCGGCGTTCGCCGCCGCGGGCCGCGGCAAGCGCCTGTCGGAGGCCACGAAGCGCAGCGCGTGCGAACCGCACGCAGTCGCCGGCCGCGGGTGCGTCGGCCCGCAGGCGGCGACGAGCAGCACCTCGGCCGTCACGTCCTGCTGCTGCGCGATCGACGCCAGCGCCGCCGCCAGCGTCGGCCGCGCCATGCTGCGCACGATCACGCTGACCTCGGGCCTTGCTGCAGGCGAGCTCACGCGGTTCCGGATGCGGGGACAACCGAGCGCAGGGGCGCCACGCCGCGGTGCCCGATACGGCCGCGGACGATCAGCCCCGCAGCGTCGCGAGGCAGGCGTCGCGCACCGCCTCGACGCTGCCCTGCCCGTCGACGCGCCGGTACTTCGGCGCCCGCGGGTCGCCCTCGCCCGCCCACTTCGCGTAGTACTCGATCAGCGGGCGCGTCTGCGCCACGTAGACGTCGAGGCGCTTTAGCACAGTCGCCTCGTCATCGTCCTCGCGCTGGATCAGCGGCTCGCCGGTGACATCGTCGCGATCCGCGACCTTCGGCGGGTTGTACTTGACGTGGTACGTGCGCCCCGAGGCGACGTGCACGCGGCGGCCGCCCATCCGCTCGACGATGGCCTCACGCGGGACATCGATTTCGAGCACGAACTCGATCGGCACGCCGGAGTCGCGCATCGCCTGCGCCTGCGGGAGGGTGCGCGGGAAGCCGTCGAACAGGTAACCCTTCGCGCAATCGGGCGCCTTCAGTCGCTCCCTGACCAGCCCGATGATGATGTCGTCGGACACGAGCGCCCCGCCGTCCATCACCTTCTTCGCCGCGAGCGCCAACGGCGTTCCGGTCTTCACCGCCGCGCGCAGCATGTCTCCGGTGGAGATCTGCGGGATGCCAAACGCTGCAGTGATGTAGGCGGCCTGAGTGCCCTTGCCCGCCCCGGGGGGGCCGAGAAGTATCAGTCGCATGGGGTCGCTTGTCGGTTGGCTGTCGATCGAGGGCCGCGGCCGATTCTCGCCGCCGCGGCGCGCGGGGTCAAATCCGCCCCGACGCGTAGAGCGCACGCACGCGCTCGAGGTCCTCGGGCGTGTCCACGCCGGGCGCCGGCGTGCCCTCGGTCACCTCGACGACGATGCGCTCGCCGTGCCACATTGCGCGCAGCTGCTCCAACGCCTCGCAGCGCTCGATCGGCGCGATCGGAAGCGCCGGAAAGCGCAGCAAAAAGGCGACGCGATAGGCGTACAGCCCGTAGTGGCGATAGATCGGCGCGCCGGCGGGCAGCACGGCGGGCCGGCCGCCGGCGTAGGCGTCGCGCGCCCACGGAATCGTCGCGCGGCTGAAGTAGAGCGCGTTGCGATTGGCGTCGAGCACGACCTTCACGACGTTCGGGTTGAACGCCTCGTCGACGTCGTCGATCGCGTGGCAGGCGGTGGCGATCGCCGCGTCGGGCCGCGAGGCGAGCAGCTCGGCGGTGCGGTCGATCAGCGCGGGGGCGAGCAGCGGCTCGTCGCCCTGGACGTTGACCACGATCGCCTCCGGCGCGAGGCCGAGCAGCGCGGCCGCTTCGGCGAGCCGGTCGGTGCCGGTCGGGTGGTCATCGCGCGTGAGCACCGCCTCGATGCCGTGCGCGTGCGCGGCGGCGACGATGCGCGCGTCGTCGGTCGCGATCACGACGCGCGCGGCGCGACTGCGCCGCGCGTTCTCCGCGACGCGCACGACCATCGGCTTGCCCGCGATGTCCGCCAGCGGCTTGCCCGGCAGGCGCGTCGACGCGTGCCGCGCGGGGATCAGGACGGTGAACAAGGCACGGCCTACTTGCGCAGCGCTTCGGCTTCCTCGGGGGTGAGCTTGCGCGCCTCGTCCTCGAGCAGCACGGGGATGCCGTCGCGGATCGGGTAGGCGAGCCGCGCCGAGCGGCTGACGAGTTCCCCGCGCTCGCGGTCGAAGATCAGCGGGCCCTTGGTGACCGGGCAGACGAGGATTTCAAGCAGCTTGGCGTCCATCGAGTCTTTCCAGCACGAGCGCGACGAGCGCGGGGTCGATCCTCGCACGGATGTCGAGCGCATGGCAGCGCTCGTCGGCGAAGGCAGCGCATTTTACCGCGTCCTTGGCCGTCATCACGATCACGTCGGCGTCGGTGATCGCGAGGTCCTCGCGCGTGAAGCGGTGGTGGTCCGCGAACGCGTGCGGCACCGCGTCCACGCCGAGCCTCGCCAGCAGGCGGAAGAAGCGCTGCGGATGGCCGATGCCCGCGATGGCGTGGACGCGCCGCCCCCGCCACGCCGCCGGGTCGACCGCGCGCCGCGGCTCGGCCAGGTTGCGCCAGCCGACGACCTCGTGCGTCATCGTCGTCTCGCGCGCGCCGTGCGGCAGGGGCGCCGGCGCGTCGGACGCATCGACGAGGCGCACGACGGCGTCCACCTCGTCGAGACGAGCGACCGGCTCGCGCAAGGGTCCGGCGGGCAGCATCCGGCCATTGCCGAGCCCCCGCGAGCCGTCGACCACCGCGATCTCGACGTCGCGCGCGAGCGCGTAGTGTTGCAGGCCGTCGTCGCAGACGATCGCGTCGCACTCGCGATGGGCCGCGAGGAGCGCGCGCGCCGCCGCCGCGCGATCGCGGCCGACGAACGTCGGATGCCCGCTCGCCGCGAGCAGCAGCGGCTCGTCGCCGACAGCCGAGGGGTCGTCGCCTCCGCGGACCTCGCGCACCCCCGGGCAGGACCCTCCGTAGCCGCGGCTCACCAGCCCTGGCCTGCGCCCGGCAGCGGCGAGCGCGTGCGCGAGCGCGATGGTCAGCGGCGTCTTGCCCGCGCCGCCTGCCGTGAGGTTGCCGACGACGATCACCGGCACCGGCAGGCGCGCGCTGCGCAGGATCCCGGCGCGGTACAGCGCACGGCGCAGCGCGACGATCGCGCGGAACAGCCACGCGAGCGGCGCCAGCGCGATCGCGAGCAACGTGGGGCTTGCCGCGTACCAGCTCGCCACGAGACGGTCGCGCAAAGTCAATGGTGTGCCCCCACGCTTGCGGCTGACGCCGCTGCGCTGCCCCCCGGGGGGGCGCAATGAGCGGCTTGGGACGGCCCTGCGCCGCTCATGTCCTCGTGTGCCCCCACGCTTGCGGCTGACGCGACGCGCCGCCGCGGCGCGCTACTTGCCCGTCGTCGCCGGCGTCTGCGTGGCGAACGTGATGTGCACCAGCCCGGCGGCGCGGGCAGCCTCCATCACGTGGATCACCGACTGGTGCGTGGCGTTGGCGTCGGCGTTGATCACGATGATCGGGTCCTTCGCGTCGCCCGCAGCCTTGCGCAGCAGGTCCGCCATCGCTGGAACCGTGGTGAACGTGAACACGCTGCGGTCGATCACGTAGCGGCCCTGCGCGTCGATGCCGATGTTGACCTCCTTCGGGCGCTGCTTCGCCTGGTCGGCCTCGGCCTCGGGCAGCGTGATCGACAGCTCCTTCACGCGCTGGTAGGTCGTCGTCACCATGAGGAAAATCAGGATGACGAGCAGCACGTCGATCAACGGGATGAAGTTGATCTCGGGCTCATCGCGCGTGGCGACGCGGCGCAGGTTCATCGCGTCACCCCGACGAAAGCCGGGTCAGACTCGCATTTCCACGCGGCGCCCGCCCCATGGGGCAGCCCCGGCCCCGGATATGCGAGTCTGACCCCGATTTCACTTGCGCTCACCGTGCGCGTAGTCGACCAGCTTGATCGCCTGCTGCTCCATCTCGACCACCAGGCCGTCGACCTTGGCGCGGAAGTGGCGGTAGAACATGAGCGCGGGGATCGCGACGATGATGCCCATCGCCGTGTTGTAAAGCGCGATCGAGATGCCGTGCGCGAGCTGGATCGGATTGCTGCCGCTCGCCGACTGCGAGCCAAAGATCTCGATCATCCCGACGACGGTGCCCAGCAGGCCGAGCAGCGGGGCGGCGGCGGCAATCGTGCCCAGCGTGGTCAGGAAGCGGTCGAGGTCGTGCGTGACCACGCGGCCCACTTCCTCGATCGCCTCCTTCATCACCGGACGCGGCGCCTTCACGTTGGCCAGCCCCGCGGCGAGGATGCGCCCCAGCGGACCGCGCGCGGCGGTCCGTTGCAGCAGCTCCGGCGTGGCGCCCGCCTGGCGGAACTCGGCGAGCACCTGGTCGACCATGTTCACCGGCGCGACCACGCTCTGCCGCAGCGTGTACAGGCGCTCGAAGATCAGCGCCAGCGCGACGATCGAAGCGATGATCAGCGGCCAGATCGGCCAGCCCGCGGCCTGGATGATGGACCACACGTGGTTTGCTCTCCGATGAGGGGACAGCCCGCGCGAATGTTGCCCTAAGGGCGCCTCCCGGGCAAGGCGAGCTCGTCGGGCATCGCCTACCGCCCGGCGCGCCGTCGCGGCGGCCCCTCGGCCAGCGTGGCCGTGATCGCCGCCCCGGCGAGCACGATGACCCAGGAGACGAACACCCACAACAGGAACAGCGGCAACGCCGCCAGCGTGCCGTAGACGCGCTCGTAGGTCGGCACCTTCGCCACGTAGAGCACGAAGCCGAACTTGGCGGCTTCGAACAGCAGCGCGGCGGCAAGCCCGCCGACGACGCTGGCGCGCAGCGGTACGCGGCGCGCGGGCAGCACCGCGTAGAGAATGGCGAACAGGATCGTCGCCAGCGCGACCGACAGCGGCCCACGGATCAGCGCAACCGCCGACGCAAAGGACGGCGCCGCCACCAGCGACTGCTCGATCAGCCAGTTCGTCGACCACACCGCCGCGCCGATCGCCAGCGGCCCGAGGACCATGCCGAGCACGACGACGACGAGGCGCCGCAGCCGGGAGTCGCCCCGCTCGATGCCCCAGATGGCGTTGATCTCGCGCTCGACCGTCGCGATCAGCATCACCGCCGTGACCACGACCAGCGCGATGCCTACGCCCTGGAGCTCGGAGGCGCGGCCGGTGAATTCGTCGAGATAGGGGCGCACCGCCACGCCGGAGCCGGGCAGGAGATGGCGCAGGAGAAAGCGCTCGAGCGAGGAGATCCAGCGCTCGAACAGCGGGTAGCGCGCGACGTAGACCAGCGCCACCGTCATCAACGGCACGAGTCCGAGGATCGTCGTGAACGACAGCGCTGCCGCGGTCCGCGCGAGCCCGACGCCGGTCAGGCGGCGGATGACGCCGGCAACGAATGCGGCGAGGGCAGCCAAGGGGGTTCGGAGACAGGGCGCGACGGCAGGCGATTATCGCACCCGCACCGCGGATGGCCGGCCGGTGTAAGGTGCAGCGCTGGATAACGACTGCCCGCGGTCAGGCATGCGATGGAGGCGACGACGATGAGCGATGCGCAGACAGTGGAGACGGCGGTGCTGGGCGGTGGCTGCTTCTGGTGCCTCGACGCCGTGTTCCGCGACCTCGACGGGGTAGTCGCGGTCGAGTCGGGTTACGCCGGCGGCCCGCTCCCCGACCCGACCTACGAAGCCGTGTGCACCGGCCGCACCGGTCACGCGGAGGTCGTGCGCGTGACCTTCGATCCCGCGCGCCTCGCCTTCGACGACCTGCTGCGCGTGTTCTTCGCCATCCACGACCCGACCACGCGCGACCGCCAGGGCAACGACGTGGGGCCGCAGTACCGCTCGGCGATCTTTTGCCGGACGCCGGCGCAGCGCGAAGCGGCGCTGCGCGTGATGCGCGAGCTCGAGGACGCGCGCACGTTCGGCGCGCCGATCGTCACCGAGATCGCCGGCGACGCGCCGTTCTACCCGGCGGAGGGCCCCCACCAGGACTACTTCGAGCGCAATCCCGCGCAGCCGTACTGCATGTTCGTCGTCGCGCCGAAGCTCGCCAAGTTCCGCAAGGCGTTCGGCGACCGGCTGAAGCCGCGAACGCGCTAGCGCCTTCGTGCGGCGATTCCGCCCAGGCCCAGGAAGACGCCCACCGAGGCGAACACCGGCAGCACGCCGACGGTGGTGCCCAGCGCGCCGAACACCAGCGGCACACCCACCGCCATCGTCTGGATCAGCGACATGCGCAGGCCGACGGTCTCGCCGACGCGGCCCGGCGGCGCGTGCTCGTGCAGTTGCGCCATCACGATCGGCTGGCCGATGCCGAGCCCGAGCCCGAGGACGAACGACAGCGCAATCAGCGCCAACATGCTCGCGGTGAACGGGAACGCGAGATAGACCGCGCCCGCGCTCAGGAGCGCGACGCGCAGCACGCGCATCGGCGCCCAGGCGGCGCCGTACCACGGCACGGCGAGGCGGACCACGAACGTGGCCGCGGCGAACGCGGCCAGCACCACGCCGATCTCCGCCGCCGTCAGCCCGATCTGCGTCCCGTAGATCGGCACGAAGACCGTGTGCAGGTCCCAGCCGAGCGCGAACAACGCGTTCAGCGTCAGCAGGCGGCGCAGCGTCGGGTGGCGCAGCAGGTCGAACATTCCCGTCGTGCGCACGTCGTCCTCGTGCGCGTGCGCGGCCGGCAGCCGGATCGCGCCCCGCGCCAGCGCCACGAACGCGAACGCGGGCAGCATGGCGAGCAGCGCGAATGCCGCGCGGAAGCCGAGGTGGTCGATCGCAAAGCCGGCAATCAGCGGCCCGGCGAAACCGGACACCGAGAAGCCGAGCGCGTACCAGCTGTAGCTGGCCGTGCGATCGTCGGGATCGCCCAGGTCGCCGACCGCCCGCTGCGCCGGCACCTGGAACAGCATGAACGCGAAACCCGCCAGCAGCGATGCCGCGAAAAGCGCGGGCAACCCCGGCCACAGCGCGGGCAGCAGCACGGCGAGGATGCCGCCCGCTGTGCCCCAAAGCACGGGCCGCCGCGCGCCGGCGCGGTCGGCAAGCCGGCCTGCGTGGATCGCGAACAGCATCGGCAACAGCGCGAAGAGCGCCATCAGCAGGCCGACGATCGCCGGCGACGCGCCGCGCGCCAGCGCATCGAGCGACACCGCCACGCGCGCGCCGGAGAGCAGGACGTGGTTGGCGATGCCGACCGCGATCAGCGCGGCCAGCGTCCGGTCGGGGAACCGCGCCCCGGCCGGACTCACGGCGCGAGCCGTTCGATCCGCCTGCGCTCGATGCCGCGGCACCACGCCCCGAATTCGGCAACACGCCTCTCGGGGGCAGTGCGCAAGACCGGGCCCGTCCATGCCATGGAGACGTGCGCGGCCATAGCGTCACCTGACTGGCGACGAAGCTCAGCATGGGACTTCGCAGCGAAGTCGGCACCCTCCCCGCAAGCGGGAGAGGGACTCATTCCCCCTCTCCCCCGGCAGCGGGGAACAGGGCCGGGGCATGGCGATTGTCTCGATGGCCAGGGAAGCTCTGCATGACCGGTGGATGCGCGACGCGCTCTCCCGGGATGATGGCGAGGCGCAGGCCTGCCGCGTGTGGCAGATCCCACATCCGGAAACCCGAATGAGCCCGCAACGAGGCCGGCACCCGGGACAGGGTGTCCCTCCGGGCAGCCGAGCGAACTGGATGCAGTGATCTTCAGATGGCAGTGCATGCGAGGCTGCGCGCGCCCCGAGGTCATGCAGAGCTTCGCCCGGGGCACGACGCCGATTCTAGCGCGTGAGCATGGTCCTCCGCGGGGCCGCGGGAGGTGTCCGGAGGGGCGCGCTGCGCGTTGCCATGCGCGCAACACTTCGCTTCCTCCTATGAAAAAACCCTCGTCACGGGGCTTTCTCCAGAGGGCGATTGGGGTATAGTCCGACGCGATGGAGCAGGATGTACCCCGGACAGGAGGGTCTGCTTCAGAACGTACGGCTGCCGTCTCGAGCACTTCAATCCAGGAAGGAGATTCAATGGCTACTGCCAAGAAAGCTGCGAAGAAAGCCCCGGCCAAGAAGCCCGCCGCGAAGAAGCCCATCGCAAAGAAGGCGGCGACGAAGAAGGCGCCGGCGAAGAAGGCCGCGACCAAGAAGGCGCCGGCCAAGAAGGCCGCCGCGAAGAAGCCCGCCGCGAAGCGCAAGCCGAACGCAGCGTTCATGAAGCCGCTGACGCCCTCCGCCGCGCTGGCGGCGATCGTCGGCTCGAGCCCGCTGCCGCGCACCGAAGTCACCAAGAAGCTCTGGGACTACATCAAGAAGTACAAGCTGCAGGACGCGGTCAACCGGCGCATGATCAACGCCGACGAGAAGCTCCGCTCCGTCCTCGGCAAGGCGAAGGTCTCGATGTTCGAGATGACGAAGCTCGTCTCGTCGCAGCTGAAGTAGATCGCGCGCCGCGCGAGCGGCGAGTCGCGGAATCAGAGCGGCCGGGCAGCGATGCCCGGCCGTTTCGTTGAGCGCGTTCGCGCGTCAGGTCCCTGCCGCGAGGCCGCGCTGGACCGCCGGTCGCCGCCCGACCGCGTCGAGCCAGCGCACGAGGTTCGGCATGCCGCCGGCGCGCTCGACGAGCTTGCGGCGCACCGCCGCGAGCGGGAAGAGCGCGACGTCGGCCACCGAGTATTCGCCCGCCAGCGCGTCGCGGCCGGCGAGCTGCGTGTCGGCGACGCGCAGGTGCGCGAGCAGCTTCTCCTCGTAGAACTGCACGTTCGCCGGCGACTTCTCGGGCACCAGCGCGCTGTTGTAGTAGATCGCGCCCGAGGCGCCCGCGCAGTCGGTGACGGCGAAGAACAGCCACTGCAGCGCCTCCGCGCGCGCCCGGTCCTCGGCAGGCAGCAGCCGCCCGGCCTTCGCCGCGAGGTAGAGCAGGATGGCGCCCGACTGCGTGAGCACCAGCGGCGCACCGCCGGGGGCGTCGGAGTCCACCAGCACCGGAATCATGCCCGCGGGGTTGAGGCGCAGGAACGCCTCCTGCCGCTGCTCGCCCTTCGTGAGGTCGACGCTGTGCACGCGGTAGGGCAGCGCGCACTCCTCGAGCATGATGGCCGCGCGCTGGCCATTGGACGTCTGGAAAGTGTAAAGGTCGAGCACGAGGCCTTACTCCCCTCGCGCGCCCTGCAGCGCCGCGATGCGCTGCTCGATCGGCGGGTGCGTCGAGAACAACGCCATGATCCCCGACTTGTCGGTGATGCCGAGCGTCTTGATGCCCGCGGGCAGCGAGGCCTCCTCGGCGACCGCGCCCAGCCGCCGCAGCGCGTTGACCATCGGCGTCGGCGACCCCAGGTAGGTCGCCGCCCCGCGGTCGGCGCGGAACTCGCGATGGCGCGAGAACCACGCGACGATGATCGATGCAAGGATGCCGAACACGATCTGCAGGACCATGGAGACGGCGAAGAACGCCGGGCCGGGCCGACCGTCGTTGCCCCGGCTCACGAGCGACGCGATCACGCGGGAGAAGAAGATGACGAACGTGTTCACCACCCCCTGAATCAGCGTCATCGTCACCATGTCGCCGTTGGCCACGTGCGCGACCTCGTGGCCGAGCACCGCCTCGACCTCCTCCTTGTTCATCGACTGCAGCAGGCCGGTCGACACGGCGACCAGCGCCGAGTTTTTGAAGGCGCCCGTGGCGAACGCGTTGGGCGGCCCGTCGTAGATCGCCACCTCGGGCATGCCGATGCCGGCGCGGTCGGCCAGCCGCTTGACCGTGTCGACGAGCCACGCCTCCGCCTGGTCGCGCGGTTGCTCGATGACGTGCGCGCCGGTCGACATCTTCGCCATCGACTTGCTCATCAGCAGCGAGATGATCGCCCCGGTGAAGCCGACCACGAA
>Ga0209254_10000924_pt1 | contig 25776 bp, 16 predicted proteins | sample FrelakmetDIP11DI_FD_187148 | JGI IMG/M metagenome (GOLD analysis project Ga0209254, IMG submission 187148) | Freshwater lake sediment microbial communities from the University of Notre Dame, USA, for methane emissions studies - DIP11 DI (SPAdes)... | ecosystem: Environmental > Aquatic >...
GCGGGCCTAACCAACGCCGACATGAACGAGGAGGGCGCCAACATGCTCATGCTCCAGACCCGGCAGGCTCTGGGAACGACATCATTGAGCCTCGCCTCGCAGGCGGCCCAGTCAGTCCTGAGACTGTTCTAAGTTGATTCACCTGCCGGGAGGGGTCCCCCCTCCCCTCCCGGTATTCCAACTCCCAAGAATTACCAACCGATCACCCTAAAAATGCGATGGCCCTTAAGATTACCCTCAAGCCTGGCGAGCGCATGATTCTCGGCGGAGCGGTTCTGACCAACGGCAGCGCCGCAAGCTGCGATCTCATCATCGAAAACAAGACCCCGATCCTTCGCCAGAAGGACATCTTGACCGAAGAGAAGGCGACCTCCCCCTGCCGACGGATCTATTATGCCATTCAGTTAATGTACATAGATGAAAGCAATCTTGCCACCTATCACAAAACCTATTGGGACCTCGTCAAGGACCTGGTCCAGGCCGCACCCAGAACCATCGGCCTGATCGATTCCATCAACGAACACATCCTGCAACGACGATACTACCAGGCGCTGAAGTTGACGAAAAAATTGATTGAATACGAACAGGAGGCGGTCAAACGTGTATCCGGCAGCGTTGAAAACCTATGAAACGGTGAACAAGTCCACGATGAGCGGCCGCGATATCGAGGCGGAAGTTCTGATCAAGGCGGCCCTCAAGCTAAAGGAATGCCAGGATCACTGGGCGGAAAACATCGGAAGTACTAAGTTCCATGATGCGCTGAAGCATAATCAGCGTATCTGGACCATTCTCCAGGCCGAGCTTGAGAAGCCGGACAATCCCCTTCCCATCGCCCTGAAAAGAAACCTGCTGCTGTTGAGTCTCTTCATCGACAAACGCACGATCGAAACCCTGGCCTTCCCCTCGCCGGAGAAGCTCACGATCCTCATAAACATCAACCAGAACATCTCCGCGGGTCTGCGCACCAGGGCAAAGGACAGCGCCGCCGAACAGGCGGCCGCATGAAGGCCCCTGCACCCCGCAAGGCTTGAGTTCTTGAAGATCCGGTTGCCTCAGACGGCCGAGCGGCAACTTTGAAGCAAGGATTGAATGCCGGCGCTGTGGCAACCGAACCCCAAGGCTGCCTCGAGAGTGCGGCGGGCATAGTCGCGCCGCGAAGCTGACAGAAACCGCTCTGCGATATCCAGGAACGACTCCCCGATGAACTCCCCGAAAGGGAGCGCTCTGAGTGCTCCAAAAAGCCGTTGAGCCGGCGCATTCTCGCCCAAACAGATTTGAGCAACGCACAATATGAATTGAGCCGCGGGGTAGTCCGGGCACTCCCTGAGAAGCGCCTCCAGAAGCGCCGGGACTTCGCCGGCCTTGCCCGCCATCAGCAACGCGAGTGACAGATTGAATTTAGCCTCCTTGAGAGCCGGGTTTAATGCCAATGCGATTCTGGCATTTTCCTCCGCTTCAGCGTGCCTTCCCAAATTCCAGCACGCGCTCCCCATGTTGAGATAGGCTTCCGCCGAGTTTGGCTCCAGCCTTGCAAACTTCCGCCATTGCTCCAAAGCTTCCGCGTGGTCTCCGGTTCGCGCGGATTGAACGGCAGCTTCTTTCAGTGCGGAGTGGCTATTTGAGTAAAAGCGCAATTTTTGCTTGCCAAGTTTTTGGTATTTCATTGTTTTTTGAATGGCATGCGTCGCATCCAGGGTGCCATAGTGGTGGATTGGAAAACCACATTCATGAATGGGTATCTTGTGCCGCTGCAGGCTCGGTTCCACCAATTCGTGAACCGGATACTCAAAACGGATGCGGCGATCGTTAGGAAACAACCGCACTTTGTCGCTTGGGAACCAGCCCAAGCCTTTTTCTTCCGCGTATTCACCCCGGTTCGAACGGAAGCCAAGGGTATTCACCTGATTCGAATAGTTGCGGGTTTGGATTCGGTAGGCAGCCGGTTTCCGCGCAGAATGCTCCAGAACCTTCTTGAAGTTCGCGTAATCGGAGGGTGAGAGCGTCTCATCGGCGTCGAGAACCAGAATCCAGTCTGCGGCGGCCTTGGAAAGCGCAAAATTCCGCGCCGCCGAAAAATCATGCGCCCATTTAAAATCATATACGTGCGCACCGAAAACCCGAGCGATGTCTTTGGTTTCATCGTCGGAGCCAGTATCGACGACGACCAGTTCATCGACCACCGGTTTGGCACTCTCCAGACATCTCGGCAGATGATTGCGTTCATTCTTCACAATGATGCACAGACTGACCGTGCCGCCGGCCGCAGCGGTCATCGGGACGGTCATCGGCCCCAGCGTCTCCCTAATTTTTAGAGCGGAGGATAGGATCCCCCGCTCGGCTCCGAATTCGACAATGGCCGACTCGACTGCCCGCATGGCGTCGTCGGATTTGTTTTGGCGCAGTAGGAGATCGATCAATAAAAGGTGCAGGCGACGGTTCGTCCGAAGACCGGACAGCGCCGCCCGAATAGCTGCCTCTGCTTCGGCAGGCCGCTGAGCGATCAGGCTGATTTCATGAAATGCCAGTGCAATGTCACGTGCTTCCGGTGAACAGCCAAATGCTTTTCGCATGAACTCGTAAGCGGATGGATGATCGTCCTGCTGCCGCCGCAGATCGGCATAACTGTACCAGGCCAGGCCACAGCTCGGATCGCATTCAAGCGCCCTGACCAGCCACTGTTCCGCATCGAGCATCTTCCCATGAAAAGCAGCGATGCGCGCCTTGAGCGTCAGAGCGACCGCATTACGATCGTTCCGCGCCAGCACGCTGTCGGCCATGGCTTCAGCGGCATCGCAATCGCCCAACGCGTGATGGCAGATCCCCCTCAAGCTCATAACCGTCTCTTGCGCTGCATCCGCCCTCCGTGCATCCATGAATTCCAGCGCGCGGGAATACCTTCCCGAATCGATCATGAATTCGGCGGCACGCAGCGCTGCAGCCTGATGATCGACTTCGCGCTGGATCCCATCAATCAGAAGAAGTACGGCCTCATCGCAGCGTCCCTGAGAGTAGTATAAGTTGGCTCGCTGGATAATCGACTCAACCGTTTGGCTCATACGTCTTAGCTAACCCGTGGCTGCATGGGTTGATGACTCGGTGGTCGACCCCGTCCCGTGGTCTTGGAATGCGACGGGGGTCGAGAATCGCGTGCCGTCAGCGAGCCGCGTCCGGCACTCCGCCAGCAAGGCGTTGCTGCGGCCGTTGGAGGTCCCGGATTCGATGGCCGACTCTAAAATCAAGGCCGCGGATTCGACTTTATTCTCTGCAATGAAGGATTGGGCCTGTTCCGTGAGTGCGCCGGCGCAGTCAAATCCTCTTGCTTTCAGCACATCGAGACAGTGCAGCCCTTCCGCTTTTCGCCCGGCGACAAGGTAGGCGGCAGCCAGCCTCCCCATAGCGGGCGGGTAGTTGGGATTCGTTTTTAGAAGCGCTTCAAGTGTAGAGATGGCCGTTTGAATGTCGCCCGCAATCATTTCGGCGGCCGAGTAGTTGATGACCGCCTCTCTCGAATGTGGATCGAGCTCCATGGCCTTCCGGGAGGCGGAGATCGTTTCTGGATATTGCCGCATCATCAAATGGGCAAAGCCCATATTCATATGGGCGACGGCATCATTCGGTTGAAGCGCAACGACCTGCTTCCAGATTCTTACTGCTTCGTCGTACTCCCCGATTTCAGAAGCCTGAATGGCCAGTTCCTTGAGCGCCTTGTCATCGTCCTTGCACTGCTCGATTTTGGCGAGCCCCAGCCGAAAATATTCTTTGCCTTTGGCGAGCAATTTGTCCGGATCGAGGCGCCCGTAATGATGCACGGGCACATCACACGCTTTCACCTCAATTCCAAGCCGCTCCAGCGCCGGCTCGACCAACTCATGCACCTGGTTGGCGAATCGTATCTGGCGGTGATTGGCAAACAGCCGCACCTTGGGGCTCGGCACCCAGCCTTTGCCGCTTTCTTCATCGGCATATTGGCCCTCATTTTCCACCCAGCCCCGGGAACCCGCCTGGTCGGTATAGTTCCTGGTAACCATGCTGTAGGCGAGCGGAGTTTTGGGCCTTCGCCGTGTTATTCTCAACATCTTTTCGTAATCCACCGGTGAAATCACTTCATCGGCATCGAGAACCAAAATCCAGTCTCCGGGGGCTTTCGACAAGGAGTAGTTCCTCGCATCTGAAAAATCGTTCGTCCACTCGTAATCGAAAACCCTTGCACCGAATGCCGTCGCGATGCTCTTGCTCCGGTCGCAGGAACCGGTATCCACCACTATAATTTCGTCAGCCACCGGTTTAACGCTCGCCAGGCATTTGATTAGATGCCGCTCCTCGTTCTTGACGATCATGCACACCGATAATGTTGCCTTTTTGCGTGCGCCGGCGTTGATTTCGCGCGGTCCGATCTTTCGGCGGACATCCAGTCCTGCGGACAGAATCCCATCATCGATGCCGAAGCGAACCATGGCTTCTTCGATCGCCTGCATCGCCGACTCGAGCTTATCCTGCAGAAGCAGCAGCGCGATCATTAGAAAGCGGATCCGCTTATGATGGGGATACACGGCCACGGCTTCGCGAAACGCCTGTTCGGCTCTTTCAAATGAGCTTGTCTCAGCGACGGCCGAATAATACGCCGTTGCGACATCGTCGATTGCCGGTGACAGCATGAACCCGCGCTCATAATGATCCAGGGCCTCTGCCCTCAGGTCGGCCGCCCACTTCACGGAAGCCAAGTTGGTATAGGATTCTCCAAAACTGGGGTCTGATTCAATCGCTTTTTGGAACCACTCCGTGGCGAGCTCCGGCGCTCCCTGCTTGAAGGCGATGATTCCCTTGACATTCATCGCCAGCGAGCTGCGTGGGTCGATAGCCAGCGCGCGTTCTGAAAAGTCTGACGCCTGATCGCGGCGCCCCAGCGCTTCTTCACAGTATCCCAACAGCGCCAGCCGTCTGGCATCTGAAACGCTTTCCGGCAGCGCCGCGAGAATCTCCCGTGCGTCCGCTTGTCGTTTGCCCTCTAGAAGCATTTCACTCAGTTTCAGATACAGGCTTCGATCGCTGGGGGAGTGCTTGATGGCCTCCAGCATGATTGGGATCGCGCGATCCAGTTCGCCTTGGGCGCAGAGATCTTCGGCCTGATTCACGGCGATGGCCTTCATTCGCCGGGAGTCAATGGACTGCTGGTAATTCGTGTTATTCCACTTTCGATCGAAAGGATGTCTCTTAGCGGCTTCGCGTGCTTCTCGTTGGCCTCCAGCCGGGAGTGTGCTGGGCTGCAATTGGATCAGCACATCGCCGGCGATCATGTTTTCAAAGCCGCCGAGTTGAGCTCTTAGGCAAAGGTCTTTGGCTCCGTAATGGCCATCGTCGAACTGTTCGTCCATCATGCCAATCGCGTCCAGCAGCTGACGGTCCATCAGTATGCATTCTTCCCCCACGGAGGGAGCCGTGATTCGACGATGGCGCACACGCTGCCGCCATGAGCCCGAATCCTCCTCTCGGCCAGACACCGAATGCATACGTTTTGAGCCCGAACGGCCGCCGCTCTTCTTCGAAACGGCTCCAACGATGCCTCTATTCGGCAGGCGGTTCGCAGCTTCCAGCAAATCGGACAGCCAGTTCTCGTTGACAACGGAGCGGAAATCCAGAATCACCAATCGGCTGCCCGATGACGCCTCGACCCCCTTATTAACTGCTTTGGCCCAACCGAGTCGCTCTTCGGTTGAGATGCATTTGATATAGTCGGCCTCCCTGGCGGTCTGCTCGGCCAACTTAAGCATCTTGGCCGGCTGAGCGCTTGCAACAAGAATGATTTCATAGGCCGTTTGGGTATGCCTTCGAATGCTTTGCAGGCATTTCTTGAGTGCCGCACGATCGTCCAGGACCCTGATGATGATCGATACCGTCGGTTTATTCGAGTATGGGTCTTGTCTAATAGTGTCATGAAATCGAACGACCGGCTTCATTGCAAGCGCATTGAGTCTTTGAATGACTCCTTCGGCGGCTTTTTCCCATCCGAACTCGCTCGTGATTTTGAGGCGCCCCGCCCTCGCCTTGGCCATGGCTTCTTCCGGATCGTCCACGACGCGGCGCATGAAGGATTTCAGCGCCTCTCGCTCCGGCTCAACCAACCAGGGATAATCGACCGTTTCGATCTGGCCCACTTTCTTATCGGTGAAGGCAATTATCTTGGCCGGTACCATGTAGGAATTGTCTTCCGTGCAGAAGTCGAGCGCAGCCCCGTATCCGGTCACAATCACCGGAAGCTGAGATGCCATCGCTTCCGCAATGGGAAGCCCGAAGCCTTCGCCCCGGTATGGATGAACGAGGCAGTTGCATGCCGTGTAGAGTCCGGTCATTTCCGTTTCGCTCAAGCTGCGTTCGATATATTCAATCTCCGGTGCCTCGGGCAGGGATCGATAATGTTCAATCAGATCGGCAGCGGTCTGCCCCTTGTAGAACGAATCTCCTCCCATGTCCTTGATGACCAGGCAAACGTCGTCCCGATTTGAAAATGCGCCCGCATAAGCATCGAGTAACACGTCAATCCCTTTGCGTTTTATGGTACCGCCGACAAAGAGAAACTTGAACGTCTTTTGGGTCCGGAGCGGATAGGCCACCGCTCCGGGATGGAACCTTTTGGTGTCCACCCCGTTGGGCACGACATAGACCCTGCCGGCTGGAATACCGCTGGCGATGTAGCAGTCCCGGACATAGCGACTCGGAGCCCACACTTCATCCACCGACTCGGACATCGGCTGGACCCATTCCTTGGGGATGCTACCGAATTCCCATGGCTGGATCATAACCCAGTATCCCGCTCGCGGCGGATCGAAATTCGGCGGCCACTGATGGCGCACGTGAACGTCCGCATTCAGAGAACCGGCCGTCTTAATTCTTTCCACGATCGGTTTGAAGCGCGGTTCCTTCCCCAGCGCTTCCGCGTCCTGTTCAATCGGCATGACGGATACCTGGCAACCGTTTTCGATGAGCTGCAGACACAACTCTCGATTGACCAGCGCCAGCGAGTGCGTGACGAATTGAGCGCCCTCCCAACCGATATGCAGGTGGGTTTGGGCTCGATCGACCTGTTGGGGAGCCTGCCGGACGGCATGACGTCGGTGCGCTAGCGCGTCCCGAATTTCGCTCAGCCGGTCGCGCGCCCTGTCGCCGACTACATCGCAGGAGTAATAGCGGACCATATCCTGCCGGGCCTGGAGGCCCTTGGCCTTTCCCAGCGCGGGGTCATTGTACAGCTGGCGCATGAGTTCTCTCAAGTGCTCAACGGATGGCTGCGCCCATTTGTGTCCCTTGTAGAATCCGATCTCGGAGGATTCTATTTCCTTCAATCCCTCGACCCGGACGAGGAATGAATTGCCCGCGTTCATGAATTCCGTATTGCCGCTCCAGTTGGTCGCGATGACCGACAGCCCCATGGACATGGCCTCGCAATAGGGCCGTCCCCAGCCTTCGCCTCGCGACGGAATGACAAGGCAGTCGAAAGTTCCGTAAAATGTTGGAAGCTGACGATAATCCAACTGCCGAGTTTTGATTTCGAAGCTTGGCAACTCGTCAACATTTAACTCCAATGAACCTGCTAAAGAACGGATCGTGTCGCGGATCTTGGCCTCTGCATCGCCATCCGGCGCATGGAGCAAATGCGTCTTGATCGTCAGGCTGACGTTGTCGGCGCGCGAAAATTCTCTGAAATAAGCTTCCAGCAGGACGTCCCATCCCTTGCGGGCGGACCATTCAAAAATCGACAAAAACTTATAACCGGCCGTGTTTTTGTTCAGATCGGTCCTTGCGTTTTCAGGGCTGAAGAACTGCGTGTCGACCGGTTCTGGAATTAGCAGGAGTTTTTCTTTATTAACCCCTGCCCTTGCAAAGGTTTCCAGGTTGAACTTTGAAGGAACCCAGATTTCATCCATCTGGTTGCATTTATCAACCCAATCCGCTGGCAGGGAATCCGTTTCGAACATGGTTCGGCCGATCGTGTAGACGGCCTCGGAGTTCTTCGAAAAGGAGTAGCCCGGGAAATGCATGACCGCTATTTTGTTGCCGAAATCAATCCTCTCCCGGTATAGGCTCTTCAATAGTTGCTGTAGCTCCGGGGTCAGGCCCTCGACAAAGTTTTTTGAATAGATATTCGAGATATTCCCTATCTCCAGCCTGGCTTTATTGGCCAGCCCCTGGATGAAGGCCATCGCCTCGCTGCAGTAGCCGCTGGGATTGAATAGCGGCGCCAACCAGACGATAGACGGTTTTTCGCTCGCGGCCGCAGAGCTCGGTTGGATTTCAAAGAAATTCTTCCAAGTGGAAAAAAACAGCTCGGCCGATCGCAGGTTGAGTCGGTCGATATCTTGCTGGCCGGGACTCGATTTGCCCTCATGATGTACGACAACGCTGGCAGGCTCATAGTATATTCGTTTGCCGGCACGCCTTGCTTTAAAGTTCAGATCCAGATCTTCAAAGTACATCTTGTAGTCACATGAAAATCCGCCGATGGAACGGAACAACTCGCGCCTGATCGCGAGGCAGGCACCGGTGACGGCCGGAACCTCGGCCGCCTGGTTGGCGTCCGGATGGTCGCCCGGTTGGTGCCGGAACCGATGCGACGGCCAGCAGGAGAATTTTCCGGCCGGGGTTGGAAGGAACTCGATGCCTGCATGTTGGATGGTTCCATCAGGATAGATCAATTTGTTGCCAACGATCCCAATCGTGTCATCGGTCTCCAGGCGCTGCAAGACGCGCTCCAGCCATCCCTGGAGCGGCTCAGTGTCGTTGTTCAAAAACACCAGATAGTCACCCCCTGCACTATCGGCTCCCTGGTTGCACGCTTTCGCGAAAAAGAGGTTCTCCGCGTTCGTAAGGACGCTCAGCTTCGGATAGCGCGTTTTGGCCAGTTCGAGGAATTCCCGCGATCCGTCGCTGGATGCGTTGTCGACGATAACTACTCCATGGATTCTATCCGGTGACGTGTTTTGATAAAGGCATTCGAGACAACGCTTGGTATACGCGAGTTGGTTGAATACCGGAATAATAATGGTCGCGCGCTTCAGTTGCTTCACTGAAGAATCGTGCCCTTCTTTTGGTAAATGATTCCCTGCCCAGACTCCCATCTCGACATGATCACCCGGTCGGCTCTCGTCACCATGGACCGCCCTTCCCGACATGTCCTGCAAGACAGCAAGGTTTTCTCTTGCTTGGGGGTTGCCAGGGTCGACCAAAAGGACCTTGTTGTAGAAAAAGCGGGCGTCCTTAAGCTGCTTTTGCATCGCACACACATTGCCGATTCGCTGCAGCGTATCCACATCATCCGGCTTCAGGGCCAGCACTCCGTTATAAAGCTTGAACGCCTCTTCAATGTTGCCCATGCCGATGAGGTGAGTATCCGCGAGGTCCCGGAGGTAATGCATCTGATCCGGCTCCAATTGGACCGCACGACCGAGATGATGGATCGCTTTTTCGGGTTCTTCTCTCAGGTTGTAAAGATTCCCCAATTCGTAATGGCCGGATGCATCATCCGGCCAGACCGCTATCAGCCTCTCGAGCACCTGAATCGCTCTGTCCGGCCGGTTGCGCTGCACATAAATTCGGGCCTCTCGAAGAAGCTCCTGAGCGTCTGACATCAACTCGCGAACTGGGGCCTTGGCATCCAACGAATCGAACAGGCGCCCCGCCTGTTCATGGGTCGGTTCGATCTCAAGCACGCTTAAAAGGGATGCCCGTGCTTTGTCGAACTTATTTTGAAGTATCGATAGGTTGCCCAACATTAGCAGCGCGTCAATGTCCTGCGGACGATAGGCAAGGATCTTTTCGTATAAAAAGATAGCATCCTCTTGGCGTTTCATTTCAACATAATAGAAGTCTGCCAGGTTTCTAGCATATGCCGTGTTTGCGGGTTCCAGGAAATAGGCCTTCTCAAAACACGACATGACCCGCTCTTTGAAACCTTCGGCATAATAGAGCAAGGCCACATCGCTATAACAAGCGGCGGCATGCGAAAAGGTCGCAGTCAATTGTTCCAGCGCTTCGAAGGCCTCATCCTTTTGGCCGTTTCGGATAAGAGCTTTAATTCGCTGATACTTGTCAAGCTGTCCTTTCGATTCGGCTCCCATCGAAGGATTCATCTTTGAGGTCGCCGTGGTGGGTTGTACGCCGGCGAGTTTAAAAGCTCTGTATTTCTCGATGATCGTCCTACGTGTTTGAGCATAATTATTTTCCTGGACGCTCGTCATGCTTGTGCCGTCTGTTCGCCAAGAAAACTCACAGGTGATCTTCGAGATATGCTTGAATTTAAATTGCCGGGACAGGCGTATCCACAAATCCCAATCTTCATGGTTTTTTAGGGATTCATCGAAAAGCCCGACTTGTTCTAGACAGGAGCGTTCATGCATGAAACAGAGCACCGGGACAAAATTCTCCCGAAGGATTCGGTCATAATCGAAATCGAATGAGTAGGGCACATCTCTTTTGGTTACGACATATTGGCCGTTCTGCTTCTCCTGATGCGCCCGATAAGCATCCGTGTACGCGACGTGGCAACTACCGGACTCTAGTTCACCAACCAAAATCTCAACATGCTGAGGATATAAAAGGTCATCGTCGTCGAGGTAGGCGATATATTTTCCGCGAGCGATTTTGATCCCGCTATTCCGAGCGGCTGCCAGCCCCAAATTTTTGGCATGCTTGACATAGGTAATCGCGCCACCCTGATTCAGCGCAGAAACCGTCGCCTCGACGTCTGCACCAGCGTCATTAACGACGATAATTTCAATATTCTGATATGTTTGGACGAGAATACTCTTTATGGCGGCTGCCAATTGGCTGGGTCGGTTAAATGTAGGCACAATGACGGAGACAAGCGGAGAACTATGCACATCGGCAAGCGGCTCCGGTGTCCCATTCGTTTCCGCCGACGATAGCGCTTCTGAGGGTTGAAGTTCCTCCCAGTGCATAATGTGCGACCGGAGGTCGTTGGGGCTCATTATGTTCGCGCAGCATCGGCATTCCAGAATCAGGCAATCCGTCTCTTGCCTGCAAGAGATCCTCAGGGAGCGGTAGATCTCGCTGTTCCAAAATCCGTCGATGGGTCCTTGAAGGGCATTGCCGAAGTTGTATATACCCTGTTCGACCTTTTCTCTGAAGTGGACTTCCGAACCGCCGCAAGGATAAATCTCTCCGTCGAACCCGACCATGATCTCAGCTATCGGCCAGGTGCATTTTCCGGGAGCGGTCTTATCCCTGAAGAGCGGCTCGTGGGCCAGATCGATTCGATAGCTCTGCGCGAGTGACTTCGCCTTAAGCACCATTTCATCGGATAGCTGTTGATGGAAGAACAGGGATGCATCGTTTTCCAGACGGTCCGCCGAATCATCGATGTTCAAGTTGCGGATAGGTTCGGGGTAAAATCGGGTGTAAAAAAGATTGATGTGGTTTGCTCCGACGTCGCGGGCCAATTCTACGAGCAACGGGAGTTCCTCAACGTTGAGTCGATTGATTGCAGCAGAGAATTGCAACACGGTTCTCCTCGAAAACCGCTGCCGCTGCTCCGCGAAAGACCTCGCATTGCGGCAGACCGTGTCGAATCCGTCTACCTGCATGATCCGCCGGTAAGTGGCCCGGCTGGCCGAGTTGATTGAGATATTGACCAGCGAAACCCCCTGATCGAGCAGGCGGCCCGAGAGTTTGGCTGTGAGCGCAAACCCGTTTGTGGTGATGGAGATGCTAATGGAGGGGTAGGTGTGCCGCACGAACTGGACAATCGCCACGAGGTCCTGGTTCAACAGCGGGTCCCCTGCGCCAGCAAGTACGATGGACCGTGCGGTTTCAAGTTTAAGATTTGCGGCCATGGTCTTAAATTTGTTGAGCGTGATCCTTCTGCCGCTGGTGCTTCTGAAATAATCCCCGCCGCACATGATGCATTTGACATTGCACTTGTCGATCATCAGGAAATGCACCTGGTAAGGATAGCTGTCGAGGTAGATATTCTTTTTCTCGATATTGCTTTGCGCTTTCACGAGATTGTGGCCAGCCAAGCTATTACCCATGGTGTCTCCTGTTATGAGCATCGAATTCTCGGGCAATATACAAAGCGAGTTCTCTGAACTCCTGCTTCGTTAAGCCATCGCTCGAAATAAAGTTTTCCGTGCTAGACTGTGAGTATCGGGAAAAATCGAGATCACCGCCAACCAATCCGCTCGCCTCCAATTCGTTCCAGATCGGCGTCCCGGGGAGTGGGTTAAAAATGTTTATTTCAGCCCGGTTCGGGTTCAGTTCCTTCATGAAGTTCAGTGTTTTCAACATATCTTCCCGGCATTCACCCGGATAACCCAAGATGAAAAAACCCAGCCAGGGAATTCCCGCCGCATGAACCATGGCGGTCTTCTGCCGGATCATCTCCTTCGTCATTCGCTTGTCGATTCTCTTTAAAATTTCGTCACTGCCGGACTCAATCCCGAAGAGAATGAGGTTGCAGCCGGCCTCCCTGAGGTGCGCCAGGGTCTTCGAGTCAATTACGTCGAGCCTTGTGATGCAGCTGAACCGCAAACCATCAAACTTCCTCAAGGCGCTCATCAGTTCGCGGATGTAATTCCGGTCGCTGGTGAAGGTGTCGTCCCAGAACTGAACGGCGCGGGAGGTCCCCCGACGAAAAAGATATTCGATCTCACGGACGACACTCGCAACGCTGCGGCGCCGCACCTTCCGCTTCCAAATGACCTGTGCGCCGCAGTAGCTGCAGTTGAACGGGCATCCGCGGCTCGTCATCAGGTTGTTTTCCGAGACATACCTGTCGTTGATCATCAAGTCGCGGTCAGCGATTGGCAAGATATCCAGGTTGCTAAGCAGATCCCGTGGAGTGTTTGTGACGCTGCGCGTGCCCTCCTTGTAGGCTATCCCGTTGATCCGGCTAAGGTCTGGGCTATGATCGCCCAAGCGGTTGATCAGCTCCAGAAAGGTCATTTCGCCCTCACCCATCACGGAAAAGTCGATGTTCGGATCCTGCACCAGCCTTGGGCCGAATATGGTGGCGTGATGTCCGCCGACAACCACCCGGATGTCTCGACTGAGTGATTTGGCCGTTTGAGCGATGCGCAGAGCCATGGGGTATTTGCTGGTCATTGTGGTGATGCCGACCACATCGGGTTTAAACCCCTGAATCGACCGCTCGATCTCTTTCCAGACGGAATGATTCTGGTCCTGCAGAGCGGTTCGAATCATTTCCTGGCTCGAAAACATATTTTCATAGGTTTCGGCCCTTCCGATAAACCGATGGTCGAAGTCGGCATCATAAATGCCAACGTCATGACCGTTGGCCGAGAGCATGGTGCCCAATGAGCCAAAGCTGAGCGGAAATCGGTTGTTCCCAAGCCTGAGAAACCTTGCGTACGGCGGGCTGATGAGCAAAATGCGCATTTTCCCCTTTTTGGGTCTCGTCAGGGCGTACGAATTATCGGTGTGGTTTTGTACATTGACGTTTTTAGGTGTTGACCTTGATTTCGCTACCGAAACCCGGGTTGGGGTCATTATAAAGGCTTCCGTGATTTGGTCGAATGTAAAACAGGGGCTATCTTGGCAACTTAAGAAGGTGGTCACCTGGCATTTCAATCTGCCTGACCGGTCGCCTAAGGCAGGCCCAGCTTTATGATTGATTTTTGCGAGCCCAATTCAAGACTCTTCTTCTCGGGCTCTTTTTCTGCCGTATCGCCTGGGCCTTGTGGTGAACCAACCGGAAAGGCAATTCATTTCAAGAGCGTTTGGGAATAAAAAAATCTGCTTAGAAATCTGGCAATCTATAAAAAGCAAATTATATGCCACCGTTTTAATTGCCCGAATTAATAATCTTTCCAAAAAGGTACATCTTGTTCCGCTAAATGGCAGTCAATTTGATGACTATGGGTTCGGTCGATTTTGGCTGGAATCGAATTCGAAAAATTCCATCAAGTTATTCGCTTTCAAGGCCGATGTCTTTTATGGATAGGCCGATAGGCCCTTCGTTGAAAACCGCCCAATAGCCGCGCAGGCAGGCATTAAAGTCGCCGGACAGACAATATGGAAATTTTCAGTGCCAATCGGGCCGACAGCCTCTTCTCTGCCACGCTGACCCAGTCGAATGGCCTGGAAAGCCTCGCCAACGCCGCCCTGCAGCGCGGGATCGACGCTTACACCAAACAGGACTACGCGACTGCGGTCAAGGAATTCAAGCGCTCGGTGGGCATCGGCCGCGGATCTTCGTTTGCGGCGGATGCGGCGCAGTATCTCGCCATGTCCTACCTGGCGCTCGGGGACACCGAAAACGCCATCAAGGCCTATAAGTCGGCCTTCCAGATCGATCCCTACCGGGATGACATACGCATCAAACTGGGCAATCTCTATTTTTCGCAAGAAAGGTTCGAGGAAGCGCGCGCGGAATATGCCGAAGCGGTGCGCTTGAACCCCAGCACGGTGAACCGCTATTCGCTCGGCCAGGCGCTTATCGAATTAGGGCGATTTTCGGAGGCTGAAACCCAGTACAGCGAAATCCAACGCCTGGCGCCGGGTGAAGCGGGCGGATATCTTGGGATGGGACAGGCCTACAGCCGGCAGGGCAAATACGAGGAGGCGATCGGCCAATTCAAGGAAGCCGTTAATCGGAATGCCGACCTGTTTGAAGGGTATGCCCAGATGGGCTACAGTTACGCGGATATGGGTGACATGGAAAGCGCGCAGCAGATGGTGGATCATTTGGAAAAGGTAGAGCAAACCGACCTGGCCGGCATAGTCAGCCGTTACATGTACAAAGTCGATCCGCCCAAGATGCTGTTTGCGCTGTCATCCAGCTCTTTCCCCTTCCCCATGGGAAGAGGCACCCCGCTGATGGCGCTCAACAGCTACCTAATGACCCCTAATGCATCCAAGACCGTATCCATTCAGATCCAATTCGACAAGCAGATGGACCGGGACTCGATCGAGAACCCGGCGAACTGGCACATCAGCCGGGCCATCGGCCAGGGTCCCGGCCAGGCGTATAACTTCGGTCTTCCCATACCCGCCACCGAGGTAAGCTTGTCACCCCTTCCCACCACCGTGACCTGGGATGAGAAAAACCTGACGGCAACGGTCTTTTTCACGGTTACCCAGAACGCCGCAGCCAACGCCACTATCGACCCGGCCCACATCGAATTCATGTTCTCCGGCCAAGATATCTATGGCCTGAAAATGAACCCCAAATTCGACCAGTTCACCGGTTTCTCCGGCGTCGTGTGATAATGCCAGCCGGCTCCCGAACCGAAGCCGGCCCGGTTCACCCCCCTTGTCTGACCCGCTGAAGGGCTTCTTGGAACTTGCGGTTCGCCGCAAGCGTCAGATCTGCCGCTTCTTCGATCCGTAAGCTCACATCGTGCATGGAAAGCGCCGAGGCTTTCTGCGCCCATTCCCGATAGGCGTGAACATGGCTCTCGTTGTGTTTGATCCAGTGCTCCAGGATCATGGCAAGCTTCTTCTCGGCGGCCGGCTCCTGGGTTTCATCATCGGTCGAGTGGCCGTGATGATGCGGATGATCATGAGGGGAAGCGTGGTGGTGGCTCATGGCGTTCGTCGGCTGATTTCGGTGGTTGGAGTTCCGCGTTATGTGTATATCACATTGACCGGCAGCGGCGGGTAGTTCCATACGCCGGGTTTGGGCAGGATATGCTGCTCCCCGACGGTCAGCCAGTTCAAATCCGACTTAATGTCACGCAGCTTCCCGTCCTCGGGCGGACGCGCCTGGGAGGTGAGCGCGTAGGTCGCCTGAACGGTGCAGACGCGTTCCCGGCCCTCCCTGGCCACGACATAGTATTTTTTGACCTTGTGGGGCGACAGGCCGTTGGCCGCGGCGATCTGCTCCAGATCCGTCTTGAGAAACTTCATGAGGACCAGCTTGGCCACCCCACGCTCGCAGATGCGGATCAGTGCCCGGGAGGCGCTGCTGCAGACATATACGGTGGTGATGCCGCGCAGTCGGCGCAGGTACTGCGCAGCCACAATCGCCGCGGTCCTGCGTCCTCCGGACATGAAGGGCTGGTTGTAGTACTCGAACAGTTTCCGCTGAAGGTCCTCGGCGGTCTTCTCCCCTTTTTCATACAGCTCCTTGGAAATATAGCGCAGACTGCGCGCCAAGTCCTCCGCCGCGTCGCTGATCGGCCAGTCGATACGCACGTGGTAGTGTGAGAGGTAATACCGGTTGCGCGATTTACCGGCAGTGTCCCGCTGGATCAAAACGGCATAGTCAACCGGCAGCAGCGCCCGGATGAAGTTCCGAAAATGAACCGATTCCAGGTATCGTGCCTGACGGTCGCGCAACTCCAGCAGCGATACGCTTTCGGAGCGCATCAGGTTGACTTTGGTGGCCCGGTTTTCATCGAAAAAACGAATGTATTTCTTGTGTTCGGGCGGAACCGAGTCTTCCGTGAAGATAAGCAGGAAGGACTGGTGCAGCTCGTATTCCTGGTCGGGTATCCGCGCGCGCGGTTTGAGTTCGCGCTTTTCAGCGAAGGGATAGGGAACCAGGCGGCTGACAAAATTCTGATAGGAATCGATCAGGGCGTATTGGATGAGGAACTGGTCAAGGTCATCCCGCAGGAGCTCATAATAGGACCGCCGCAGCTTGTTGGCCAGGCTCAGTTCTTCGCGGTATTGCCAGAATGCCAAGGCGCTCTCCTCTCGGTTTAGATGCGTGCGGCGCGGCTGCGGCCCGAAGCGATCGTGTTGTGCGAATATGGCTACTTATATCACATGCGGTAAAATCGATAAAGCGTTGATTTAATATGCTTACGGCAGAGGGTCACATGTCTTCTTCTTACCGTAGCGTGCAATCCAACGATAGAGCGCGTCACGCGCAAGGTAGCAAACCAAGGCGAACAGGAGGGACAGCGCGGTCACGATCACGAAGAACATGTAGTTTTTCTCGAAAATGGATGCACCCTGCAAGCTCAGCGCCAAGGTGCCGGGGATCCGGCCTATCGTTGAGAGAACGAAAAAGACGCGCGCCGGCAAGGTCGTCAGCCCAAGAAACATGCACAGATAGTCTTTGGGGAAGCCGGGAATCAGAAAAAAGATGAAAATGATTAGGATTCCTTTGTATTGCACCATCTGGTTGTATTTATCATAGGTCTCGCAACGCACCAGTTTTCGAACCACGCGTTCACCTAAAAAATGCCCGATGCCGAAATTGATCATGGAGCCGATGGTCAGCCCGATGCTGGACAACAGAAACCCGTTCAACGCGCCGAACATGTAGCCCCCCAAAAACCCGGTGATTTCGCCCGGTATGGGGGCAAAAAGGACTTGACCGATCTGCAGACCAAGAAATACGAACGTGGCGGCCCAGCCCGAATTGGCGACGGCCTGCCGCATCCATTCCCGATCCGTCACTAAATCGTAATACCGGAGAAGCTGATCCCAGAAACCGGAGTTCAGAAAAACGAAAACAACCAGGCAGGACGCCAAGAATATTACAACCACTATGGTGATGAAGGGTCTACCCATCTCAGTTAGCAACCTGTCGCGGCCGGTCTTGAGCGCGTTCTCCACCCATCAGCGTGAGGTGCGCCTGAGGCGCTTCCAAAGAGTGCACCAGGGCGTGTTCGTCTTCTTCCGGCGTTGGAATGCCTTATGCTGTGCCCAGCGCTGAAAAAATCCTACGGCTCCAGCCTGGTAGGCGCGCTCCAGGCGTTCCTCGTGTACGGCCACTCCTTGTTCACCGGCCAGTGCGGCCCGCAGACAATCGGTTTTTACATCGCATTCGAGGCACTCCGGCGGAGTCTGACGCAGGCCGTCAGCTCCCATCGGAAAAACGGTCTCGATCCGGCCAAAGCACTCTGCGGTCTGCTTAGCTTCAATATCTTCCATCAGGAAAACCGGGATTAGGGATTTCGACCACTCCGTCCTCATCCGACCGGGCTCGCCTCGAATTCCGCATTCAACCGGGCCATGTGGCCCTGATCCGCAAAACTGTAATAGCTGGTGCCGCCGATGATCAGATGCTCGTGGACCGTGATGCCCATGAGGCGGGCCGCATACACGAGCTGTCGGGTGACGGCCATGTCCTCGCTCGAGGGCCGGGGCTCTCCGGAGGGGTGGTTGTGGGCGAAGATGAGCGCGGCTGCATGGTGCTGGAGCGCGGCCCTGACGACTTCGCGCGGGTAGACGCCGCTGGCGGTGAGAGTGCCCTCAAAAAGAGTGTCCATGGTGATGACGCGGTTCTTCGAGTCCAGGAAAACCGCTACAAAGCATTCGCGCGTCTTGTCGCGGATCGCTCCATTCAGATAGCTGTAAAGGTCCCGCGAGTTCGTAACCGCATCCCGTCCGACGACCTTCTGGGCGAGGAACCGTTCTGCAACCGCCTTGATCAGCTTGATGCCCAGCATGTTGACGGGGCCGATGCCCGGCACTTCCAGCAGTTCGCGCGGGTCGGCCTCCAGGACTCCTGGGAGGGTCTTAAATTTCTTCAAGGCCAGTTTGGCGGCAGTCTTGCAGTCCTTGCGCGGTGTGGCCAGCGTCAGCAGAAGTTCGATCACCTCGTAATCCAGAAACCCATCAAGCCCGGCTTCAAGGAAGCGCTGCCGCAACCTTTGGCGGTGCCCGGCACCGGGATGCTCCGGCTGGCGCTGCATCGGCGCGCTCGCGCCGGACCCTTTCGGTTTTTTAGGTTGAGCGTCCATCAATCATCGTCGAGTTCCGGCTTCAGATCGCGAGTCATCAGCTGGAACAGGGCCTCCTTCGGCGCAAGATCTTCATAGAGGATCCGGTAGGTCTGATGGCAGATCGGCATGCTTACGTCCAGCTTGCGGGAGAGATCGTACACCGACCTGGCGGTGTGCACGCCTTCGGCCACCATGCGCATCTGGGAGAGGATGTCGCTCAACCGCTGACCGGAAGCTATTTTCTGGCCGAGCGAATGGTTGCGGCTGAGGTTGCCCGTGCAGGTCAGAATCAGATCGCCATATCCTGCCAGTCCGGTGAACGTTCTGGGGTTTGCTCCCATGCGTTTGCCCAGTCGGCGGATTTCGGTCATGCCCCGGGTGATGAGAGCCGCACGTGTATTCAACCCCAGCCCCAGGCCGTCGACGATCCCGGCAGCAATAGCGATAACGTTTTTCACCGATCCGCCGAGCTCGACTCCAATGGTGTCCGCGCAGGTGTAGACGCGAAAATACGGCATGGCGAAGACCTGCTGAATGAGCTCGGCCAACTCCGGCTGGCGCGACGCGACGGTCACAACGGTCGGAAACCGCCGGGCCACCTCTGCCGCGAAGCTCGGCCCCGAGAGCACCGCTACTCGGTCGTCGCCGATGGCGAGCACCTCCTTCAAAACACCCGTCATGGTGAGGTGGGTTTGGTTCTCGATGCCCTTGGACGCCGAGACCACCGACGTTCGGTCTTCCAGCCGGCCGGCCAGCGCCGCCAGGGTGCCGCGGATCACATGCGACGGCACGACCACCACCAGCAGGTCCTTGCCGTCCGCGACCGCCTCGATGTCGCTCGAGGCGGTCAAGCGGGGTGATAAGGGGATCCCGGGCAGGAACAGCCGGTTCTCATGCGCGGAGTTGATCTGCTCCACCACCTCGGATTCGAACGCCCAGAGATCGACGGCAAACCCCTTGCCGGCCAGCATCTCCGCGAGCACCGTCCCCCAGCTCCCGCCGCCGAGGACGCCGATGCGAAATCCGGTCGGACCTATGTCACGCGCCTGGATCATCGCTCTCGATCGCGTCCTCCGGCTTGTCGTCCTCGTCCTTCTCCCCGAGCCGGGCGGCCCCTATGACCCGCTCGCCCGCCTCCGCGTCCACGCCGATGAGCTTGACCCCCTGGGTGTTGCGGCTGATCACCGAAATCTCCCTGATCCGGGTGCGGATGACCTTGCCGATGGTGGTCATGAGCATGACGTCGTCCTCTTCGTCGACCACCAGGATCGCCACCACTTTGCCGTTGCGCGGACTGGCCTTGATGGCGATGACGCCTTTGCCGCCGCGGTTGTGCACCGGATATTCGTCGATCGAGGTCCGCTTGCCGAACCCTTTCTCGGTCACCGCGAACAGGGTCTGCCCGTAGTTCAACACCTCCATGGCGACCAGGTGATCGCCTTCGGAGAACTTCATGCCACGCACACCGCTGGCCGTGCGGCCGGAAGGGCGCACGTCGGATTCGTGGAAGCGGATGGCCTTGCCCTCGGCCGATCCCAGAAATACGTTCATGGTGCCGTCGCTGATGCGCGCCGCGATCAATTCGTCGCCTTCCAGCAGGTTGATGGCGATGATGCCGCCGGCCCGCGGCCGGCTGAAGGCCATAATATCGGTTTTCTTCACCAGGCCCTTCTGGGTGGCCATCAGCACGAACGCGCCCGGAGTGAACTCCGGGACCGCCAGTACGGTGGCGAGCTTCTCGTGCTCCTCCATGCTCAGCAGGTTGACGATGGCCTTGCCCAGGCTCAGACGGCCCGCCTGGGGGATATCGTAGCACTTGCACCAGTAAACCTTGCCCAGGTTCGTAAAGAAAAGAAACGTGTGGTGGGTGGAGGCTACGAACAGGCGTTCCACGAAATCGTCCTCGCGGGTGCCCATGGCCGTCACCCCTTTGCCGCCGCGGCGCTGGCTGCGGTAGAGCGTGATGGGGTTGCGCTTGATGTAGCCGCGATGGGAGATGCTGACCACCATGTCTTCCTCGGCGATCATGTCTTCGGCGGAAATTTCTCGTGCCTCTTCGACGATTTCGGTCAGCCGCGCGTCGCCGTACTGCTGCTGGATCTGCCCGAGCTCGTCCTTGATGATCTGCAGCACCAGGCGTTCGCTGGCGAGGAGTTCCTTGTAGCGCGCGATGTCCATCAACACGTTCTTGTACTCCTCGACGATCTTGTCGCGCTCGAGCCCGGTCAGGCGCTGCAGCCGCATGTCCAGGATGGCCTGGGCCTGAATCTCGGAAAGCCCGTAGCCGGCCATGAGCCGTTCGCGCGCTTCGGCCGGCGAAGCCGATTTCCGTATCAGGGCGACGATATCGTCCAGGTGGTCCAGCGCGATCTTGAGCCCCTCGAGGATGTGCGCGCGCGCCTCGGCCTTGGCCAGGTCGAAACGGGTGCGCCGGATGACGATGTCCTTGCGATGCAGGACGAAATGCTCCAGCACCTCCTTGAGGTTCAGCAGTTCCGGCCGGTTGTTGACGATCGCCAGGAAGATGACGCCGAACGTGGTCTCCATCCGGGTGTTCTTGAAAAGTTGGTTGATAATCACCGCGGTCGCGGCCTCTTTCTTGAGGCCCACGGCGATGCGCATGCCTTCCCGGTCGGATTCGTCGCGTACGTACTTGACGCCCTCGATCTCACGATCCCGGATCAGCTCGGCAATCCGCTCGACCAGCTTGGCCTTGTTGACCTGATAGGGCAGCTCGGTGATAATCAGCGTTTCCGTCTGGTTGCGCTTGTCTTTTTCCACCATGACGCGCGCCCGGACGCGGATGATGCCCCTGCCGCTGCGGTAAGCCTCGCGGATGCCCGCCCGGCCGTAAATGATCCCGCGGGTGGGAAAGTCCGGCCCGGGAATATAGGCCATCAAGTCGTCGCAGCTCACCTCGGGCGCGTCGATCAGCGCTTTCAGGGCATTGACGACCTCCGAGAGGTTGTGCGGTGGGATGTTGGTGGCCATGCCGACGGCGATGCCGGCCGAACCGTTGATCAGCAGGTTCGGAATCTTGGCGGGCAGCACGCTGGGTTCGCTGAGCGATTCGTCATAATTGGGAATGAAGTCGACCGTCTCCTTGTCGAGATCCTCGAGCATTTCATGCGCCAGACGCTGCATCCGGATCTCGGTGTACCGCATGGCGGCCGGCGGATCTCCGTCGATCGATCCGAAATTGCCCTGGCCGTCCACGAGCGGATAGCGCATCGAGAAGTCCTGGGCCAGACGCACAATGGTGTCGTAGACCGCGGCATCGCCATGGGGATGATATTTACCGATGACGTCTCCGACGATGCGGGCCGACTTCTTGTAAGCCTTGTTCCAGTCGTTCTTGAGCTCGCCCATGGCATAGAGCACCCGCCGGTGTACGGGCTTCAGCCCGTCGCGCACATCCGGCAACGCGCGCCCGATGATAACGCTCATGGCGTAATCGAGATAGGACTTCTTCATCTCCTTTTCGATGCTGACTTCGGGTGCTGCGTCCATCTGGATCTGAATCCTCTCTGTTCAGCTGCACATGGGCATGAAAAGACGGCTGGCGGCTGGCGGCTGGCCAAGAAAACACGCCACGGCGCCTGGGTACCCGCACGAGTCCCGGCCGCCGTGGCGGCGCAACGATACGAGTCGATGGGGGGAAAGGGCTATCTGCTGACGAATGCCCCGGCGCCCAGCAACAGAATGACCAGGTAAAAAAAGACGGCCGTCAACGAATGGAACGTATAGTAGACGATACCTCCGCCGACGATGGCGGGTACCGCGCAGAACACCAGAATCCCTAGTTTGCGGGCGACATCCATTAGGCCACACCCCTCTTTCGTTTGAGTGCTAACATATTAGCAATATTTATAATTCGAGTAAAGAAGAATAATTCAAGCGGCCGCTTCGGCCTCAGCGCTCGATGACCATGGCCATGCCCATCCCGCCGCCGATGCACATGGTGATGAGCCCGGTGTGATAGCCCTTGCGGCGCATGTGGTGCATTCCCGTCACCATCTGCCGTGCGCCGGTGGCGCCGATCGGGTGCCCGAGCGAGATCCCGCTCCCGAGCTCATTGGGCCGGTCGTTCGGCAGGCCGAACTCGCGCATGCAACCGATGGCCTGGGCGGCAAAAGCTTCGTTGAGCTCGATCATGTCGATGTCTTTCAGGCTCATGCCCGCGGACTTCAGGGCCTTGCGTACGGCCGGGACCGGTCCCAGTCCCATGTAGGCAGGGTCCAAGGCCCCGGAGGCAAAGGCCTTGACCTTCACTAGGGGTGTCAGCCCGAGCCGCTTGGCCTCCTCGGCGCTCATCATCAGGACTGCCGCCGCGCCGTCGTTGATGCCCGAGGCGTTGCCGGCGGTGACGCTCCCGTCCGGCTTGAAGGCCGGCCGGAGCTTGCCCATCTTCTCCATGCTGGTGTCCATCGGCCGCTCGTCGGTGTCGAAGACGATGTCGCCCTTGCGGTCCTTGATCACCACGGGGACGACTTCGTCCTTGAAGAGCCCTCCCGTGATGGCCGCGCGCGCCCGCTGATGGCTCAGCACGCCGAGCTCATCCTGTTCGGTGCGGCCGATCTTGTAGAGCGCGGCGATGTTCTCGGCCGTGACCCCCATGTGGTAGCCGTAGAAAATTTCGTAGAGACCGTCGAATACCATCAGGTCCACGACCTCGCCCTTGCCGGTAAGCTCCATGCGGTAGCCCCAGCGCGCCTTGGGCATCGCCATGGGCGCCAGGCTCATGTTTTCCATCCCGCCGGCCACCACCACCTCGGCCTGTCCGGTCATGATTGAGGCCGCGCCGGCCGCGATGGCCTTAAGGCCGGATCCGCAGACCTTGTTGACGGTCATCGCCGGCGTCTCCTTGCAAAGCCCGGCACGGATGACGGCCTGGCGCGCCGGGTTCTGGCCCTGGGCGGCCTGCAGCACATTGCCCATGATGACTTCGTCCACCGCGACCGGTTGGGCGTCGCCGTTCCAGGCGCCGGCCTTCTTCTCGAGTTCGATCGCTCCCTGCTCCTTGAGCGCGTCCGGCGCGGCGTCCTTCATCGCCGGGCTGACCTGCGGCCTGAGGTTGGCGCGCTTGAGCGTTTCGCGTATCACCAGGGCGGCCAGATCGATCGCCGGGACCTCTTTAAGCGCGCCTCCGAACGCTCCGATCGCCGTCCTCGCACCGCTGACAATCACTGCCTCCTTCATCGTTTCTCCTCTCTTTCGATTGTGAAAGTCCTCATGTTGCTTTTCGCAGGCCGCTTATACCATACTGCTTCAGAAAGGGTCAATGAAGGCCTTCGCGCTAACGCATACCGTCTTGGCCTGCCTTGCGCCGCAGCTCGCGCCAGCGCTCCAGGCGCTCCTTGACGGTCCGCTCGTACCCCCGGTCCGAGGGATGGTAAAAGACCCGGCCCTGCAGCTCATCCGGCAGATAGTCCTGAGGGGTGAAGGCATCCTTGAAATCGTGCGCGTACTTGTAGCCGCTGCCATACCCGAGGTCCTTCATCAGCCCGGTGGGTGCGTTGCGGATGTGCAGCGGCACCGGGAGCGACCCCGCCGCGGCGACCGCCGCTTGAACATCACCGTAAGCGCGGTAGATGCTGTTGCTCTTGGGGGCCGTGGCAAGATAAAGAGCCGCCTGGGCCAGAGCGAGCTCGCCTTCGGGCGGACCTAGAAACCGGAGAGCCTCCATGGCGTTCAGCGCCACCCCCAGCGCCTGGGGCTCGGCATTGCCGATGTCCTCGGAGGCGAAGCGCACCATGCGCCGCGCGATGTAAAACGGATCCTCACCGGCCGCCAGCATGCGCGCCAGCCAGTAAAGCGCCGCGTCCGGGTCGCTGCCGCGCAGGCTCTTGTGCAGCGCGGAGATCAGGTTGTAGTGCTCTTCGCCGGCTTTGTCGTACAGCAGCGCTTTCTTCTGCAGCGCCTGCTGCACATGTGCGGCCGTGATGCGCGGCGGCGCATTCGCTCCGGTCGAGGCGATCGCCGCTGCAGCCTCCAAGCTGTTGAGCGCCGTCCGAGCATCGCCGTCCGCCATTTTCACGAGCGCAGCGAGCGCCGCATCGTCCAGCGAAAGCCCCAGCCGCCCGAGCCCGCGCTCTGCGTCATTCAGCGCCAGGGCCACGATACCGGCCAGGTCCTCCTCGTTCAAGCGTTCCAGCGTCACCACGCGGCAGCGCGACAGCAGCGGAGCAATGACTTCGAAGGACGGATTTTCGGTGGTCGCGCCGATCAGGGTGATCAAACCGCTTTCCACGTGGTGCAGAAAGGCGTCCTGCTGGGCCTTGTTGAAACGGTGGATTTCATCGACGAAGAGCACCGTGCGCCGGCGGTGAAGCCGCTGCTGTTCGCGCGCCGTCTCTATCACGGAGCGGATGTCCTTGACCCCGGAGAGCACCGCCGAGAAATGCACGAAGTGCGCGCGGGTGTCGCCGGCGATGATCCGCGCCAGCGTGGTTTTCCCGCAGCCCGGAGGGCCCCACAGGATCATCGAAAAAACGCGGTCCTGCTCAGCGGCCAGGCGGACGAGCGACCCCTCGCCGACCACGTGCCGCTGGCCGATGAATTCGGAAAGCCGCCGCGGCCGCATGCGTTCGGCCAACGGCCGGCGCTCCTGGCCGTCCTTTTGGCTATGGTAGTCGAAGAGGTCCATTCAATATGCAAGCCCGAAATCCGAAACACGAAATTCGATACAGATCGGGTTTCGGAAGTCGATTTTCGCCCCATCCCGCTTTTCGGTCCTCTTTAAAGTGGGGCTCATTTTTTGCGCTCGCGCCGCTCCCGTTCCCGGAGGATCAGGCGGATGGGGGTCTTGTCGAGGCCGGCCTGCTCGCGGATCTGGTTGAGCAGGTAGCGCTTATAGGAGAAATGCACCGCCTCGGGGTGGTTCACGAAGAATACGATCGTCGGCGGCTTGGCCGCAACCTGGGCGGCATAGTAGAACTTCACCGGACGGCCGCGATGCAACGGGGGTGCGTTCTTCTGCATTGCGCTGTCGACGATGCGGTTCAAGGGTCCGGTATCGATTCTGCGGCCGAACTGTTCGTAGACGGCGTCCACCAGCCTGAATATTCGTTCGACTCTCCGGCCGGTTCGGGCGGAAACCGTCAGGACTGGCGCAAAGCTCAGA
>Ga0209254_10000925_pt1 | contig 25773 bp, 20 predicted proteins | sample FrelakmetDIP11DI_FD_187148 | JGI IMG/M metagenome (GOLD analysis project Ga0209254, IMG submission 187148) | Freshwater lake sediment microbial communities from the University of Notre Dame, USA, for methane emissions studies - DIP11 DI (SPAdes)... | ecosystem: Environmental > Aquatic >...
GCATGCCCGCCTGGGTGAAGCGCTGAAAGTGGAGCTGCGTATGCTGGACGAGATCCCGCCCGAGGCTTCCGGCAAGCATCGCTACGTGGTGAGCCATGTACCGCTGGCCGACAGCCTGAAGCAGGCAGCGGCATGAACTGGATAGTTCGACCAGATAAGCGTCATACCGGCGGAGGCCGGTATCCAGTGCTTCAAAGTAACTGGATTCCGGCGTCCGCCGGAACGACGAATGTGAAATTGTTTGTCGTGGCCTGACCTGCCATGAATTGAATTTGAATATGAAACCTTCATCCCTCTTGCAACTTTCCCTGCGCTACAAACCCTGGCAAGGACGTCACCTGCGTCTGGTGATGCAGGATATCGCGGGCGCTGCCCGGCAGCCCGAGCAGGACCACCGCACCCATTTGCGTGGCGCCATCGACTGGCTGTGCCGCGCGCAGGACGTGCGCAAGCACAAGCCCGATGCGGGCGGCGTCGCCGCCGGCTGGAGCTTCGAGGACGGCTGGCTGCCCAGCTATCCCGAGACCACCGGCTACATCATCGAGACCTTCATTGCCGCTGCGGAACACCTCGACCGCCCGGAACTGATCGCGCGTGCACAGAACATGATCGACTGGGAGCTGTCGCTGCAAACTGCCGACGGCGCCTTCCCCGGCCATTTCGGCGAGGCCGGCAGCCACCCGGTGATCTTCAACCAAGGCCAGATCATGCACGGCCTGGTGGCGGGCTACGCATCGCTCAAGCGACAGGACTGCCTGGAAGCCGGCGTGCGCGCCGGCCACTGGCTGGTGGCGCAGCAGGACGCGGGCGGCAGCTATCGCAAGTTCGAGCACAATGGCGTTCCGCACGTCTACAACACGCGTGCCATCTGGGCGCTGGCGGCCATGGGCGTGGTGGCGAACGAACCTGGATTCATTGCGGCGACCCGGCGCAACCTCGACTGGGCGCTGAGCCAGCAGACGCCGAGCGGCTGGTTCGCCACCAATGCCTTCCTGCCCGAACGGCACCCCTTCATCCACACCATCGCCTACGCCATCCGCGGCTTCATCGAAGTAGCAGTGCTGCTGGGCGAGGAGCGCTATCTCCGGGCTGCCGAAATTGCTGCCCGCGGCCTGATGGAAAAACAGCGCAGCGACGGCTGGCTCGCCGGCACCTACGATGACGGCTGGACGCCGACGGCAAGCTACGCATGCGTCACCGGCGTCGCGCAAATGGCGCTGTGCTGGCTGCGCCTGGCGCAGATCACCGGTCACAAAGACTTCCGTGATTCTGCCGGGCGCGCGATCGCCTGGGTCAAGCGCACTCAGCGCCTGGAAGAGAGCGACGCCATCGTGCGTGGCGCTATCCCCGGCTCAGCGCCAATCTGGGGCGCATACTCACGCTTCGAATTCCCCAATTGGGCAGCCAAGTTCTTTGCCGATGCCTTGATCATGGACATGGCCAATGTCGCCGTGCCGCCGGTTCCTGCCGGCGCTAAAGGGCTGGTGCGATGAGTCGGTTGCGGCTGATGATCCTGTGCGGGCGTAGCGCCCGCCACCTGCACGTCGCCAATGCACTGTGCAAAGCTGGCGAGGCGCTGGCCATCATCCAGGAAACCGGCGGCGAGTGGAACCTGAAAAAAACCCTGAAAAAGCTGCGCCCCGACAATCTGTTCCGCAAGGTCTGGCGCTGGCTGCGCGACCGCCGCCGCTACACCGGCAACCCCGAGGCGAAGTTCTTTTTTCCGCGTGGCGAACCCCGGCTCGACCGTCCCGAACAGGTACGCGAAGTCCCGCACATCAACCACCCCGATGTGGTGAAACTGGCGAAAGAGTTGCAGCCCGACCTGATCTGCGTATTCGGCACCTCTCTGATCCGCGGTGACCTGCTGAACGAGGGCCGCCTCGGCATCGTCAACCTCCACGGCGGGCTGTCACCTGAATACCGCGGCGCCGACTGCACTTTCTGGGCGCTCTACAACGGTGAACCCGAAAAGGTCGGCTGCACCCTGCATTACATCGACGCCGGCATCGATACCGGACGTCTAATTGCCCACGTCAGTCCCGAAGTGCGTGAGGGCGACAACGAGTTGGAACTGTTCTGGCGCGCAGTGCGGGATAGTGCCGAGGTCTACGCCGAGGCGGTTGACAGATTGGGGCGTGGCGAACAACTGGGCATGGCACAGCCCGGCAAGGGGCGCCTTTATCAGGTCAGGGATCGCGGGTTGCGTCACGAGCGGTCGCTGGCTGCGCGACTGGCCGGCGGCTTACTCAAGGGCCGCGCCTTGCCCCGGCGGGTTCGCTGGTTTATGTATGAGCCGGCATCGGAGAAGAAAGCATGAGAGACCTTTTCGTCACTGGCGTCATCTTCAGCCTGATCCCCTTCATCTTCAAGCGGCCCTGGGTCGGCATCCTGCTTTGGTCCTGGCTGGGCTACATGAATCCGCACCGGCTTGCGTGGGGTTTTGCGTACGACTTTCCCTTTGCCATGATCGTTGCCATCGTCACCATCCTGTCCTTTATGGCGTCAAAAGAAAAGAAGGAGATGATCTGGACCCGAGAAACGGTTGTGCTGCTGGTCTTTATCGCCTGGATGCTCACCACCACCTTTTTTGCATTTAATCCACAGTGGGCCTGGTTCCAGTGGGACAAGGTCTGGAAGATCCAGTTCATGGTTATCCTTACTGCGCTCATTCTCAAGGAACGCCAGCATCTCCATTGGCTGATCTGGGTGATCGCACTGTCGCTAGGGTTTTATGGAGTGAAGGGTGGAATCTTTACAATTCTGAAAGGCGGTGTGCACCGTGTACAGGGACCGGATGGCACGTTCATTGCTGGCAACAATGAAATTGCTCTGGCGTTGGTCATGGTCATCCCCCTCATCCGCTATCTGCACCTGCAGGAAACCCGCAAATGGATCAAAACAGGTCTTGCGAGTGCGATGGTCCTGACCGGGGTGGCCGCAATCGGCAGTCAGTCCCGCGGCGCCCTGCTTGCCATGGCCGCCATGGGGCTTTTCCTGTGGCTCAAGAGCCGCAACAAGATCGTTACTGGTTTCTACATGGCAATAGCTGTTGCCATCATTGCCTCGGTCATGCCACAGGAATGGTATGACCGTATGAACACGATCAATACCTATCAGGAAGACGAGTCGGCCCTCGGCCGGATCAATGCCTGGCATACCGCATTCAACGTGGCGAAGGATCGCGTGACCGGTGGTGGGTTCGAGATGTGGATTCCCCCCGTCTTCCGCCAATATGCACCCGATGTATACAACGTTCGTGATGTCCACAGCATCTATTTTGAAATCATGGGTGAGCACGGCTTCATCGGCTTTGGCCTGTTCATGTTGCTGGGATTGCTGGCCTGGATTCGTGCCGGGCAGATCATCAAGCGATGCAAGAAAGACCCCGACAGAAAATGGGCCGCTGATCTGGCGTCCATGATCCAGGTCAGCCTGGTCGGCTATGCGGCGGGTGGGGCTTTTCTGGGTATGGCCTACTTTGATCTTCCCTACCACCTGATGATTATCCTGGTGCTGGCCGCCAAGTTTTCGGGTGTGCTGGACAAAGTGCCGGTGGGTGCGACAGAGCATGCGCCTGAGCGCCCCATCCATCCATCGGCGCGTTGGGATAAAGAACCCGTTTGGCAACGTAAATAGCACTGTCACTGTCGGGTCGGTGGCTGGATGAATCGTCTATTGATCTTCCCGGAAATCATGACGGCGGCCACAATCCCGTTCGCGCTGAGCCTGTCGACGCGCTGAGGGTGTCGCGACGTGGCTTCGACAGGTTCAAGCCCGAACGGGCAATGGTCGTGAATAATGAAAGCCTCAATAGATCGCGAGAGCCATGCACCGTATGTCTTCCCTGAAAATTGCGGACGTGTGAGTTGCTTGCCTTGTAAATAACGCCAAAGCCATGCTGTTCAACTCTTACGAGTTTCTGTTTTTTTACTTTCCGGTCACCTTCGCGGCCTTCTTCGCCATCGGCCGCTACAGCCGTTCCCTTGCCGCACTCTGGCTTTTCGCTGCATCGCTCTTCTTCTATGGCTGGTGGAATCCTGCTTACGTCAGCCTGCTGATCGGCTCCATCCTGTTCAACTTCGCGATGGGTTCGGCCATTTCCCGCGAGCATCAGCGTGGCAGGCTGGCCTCGGCAAAGGGATTGCTGATTGCCGCCGTGAGTGGTGATCTTGCGCTCCTTGGTTACTACAAATACGCCAATTTTTTCCTGAGCAGCGCCAACCAATTACTGGGTACGGGATGGCATCTGGAAGCAATCATCCTGCCACTCGGCATCTCCTTTTTCACCTTCACACAAATTGCTTTTCTGGTCGATGCATATCGGGGAGAGGTCAAGGAACGCAACTTCATCCATTACGGACTCTTCGTTACCTATTTCCCGCATCTCATCGCCGGGCCGGTGCTGCATCACAAGGAAATGATGCCGCAGTTCGCGCAGGCACAGACCTATCGCCCGCACTGGGAAAATGTTTCCGTCGGCCTCACCATCTTCATCATTGGCCTTTTCAAGAAAACGGTGCTTGCAGATGGTGTCGCACAATACGCGACGCCCATATTTGATGCGGCCACTGTCGGGCAGGCCCTGACTTTGTTTGAGGCGTGGGGCGGAGCGCTGGCCTACACCTTCCAGCTCTATTTCGATTTCTCGGGTTATTCCGACATGGCAATCGGGCTGTCGCGAATGTTCGGAGTCAAACTGCCGCTTAATTTCCACTCGCCCTACAAGGCAACCAGCATCGTCGAATTCTGGCGCCGCTGGCATATGACACTGTCACGTTTTCTGCGTGATTACCTTTATTTCGCCCTGGGTGGCAATCGCAAAGGAACGGTTCGCCGATACGTCAACCTGATGGTCACGATGCTGCTTGGTGGGCTGTGGCATGGGGCCGGCTGGACTTTTCTCGTTTGGGGGGGCTTGCACGGTCTTTATCTGTGCATCAATCACGCCTGGACCCATCTTGCAAACCGGCTCTGGTTCAAACCCCTGCTTCCCAAACAACTGGGGAAACTGCTCGCGTGGTCGACCACTTTCATGGCGGTCGTGATCGGTTGGGTTTTCTTTCGCGCAAGCAGCTTTGACGCAGCACTGGAAATGCTTCAGGGGATGGCAGGGTTGAACGGAATTGCCATACCGAATGCGATTGCGGTCAGGCTTGGAAATTCATGGCAGACGCTGACTGATCTGGGCTTCACGACTTATCTGGGGGGGGGTAGCCAGTTCATCTATACGTGGTTATGGATTGCCTTCCTGCTTACAGTTGTGGTGGCAATGCCGAACACGCAACAAATCATGAACCGGTTTGAGCCTGTGTTACAGGTGCATCTTGCGGACGAACGGAGCGAGATTCGCCTCATGGCATGGCTTTACTCTGCGCTGAGCTGGAAACCGAACGGCATCTGGGCGCTTGCGACCGGGGTGATCGCCGGCTTGGGTGTATTCGCCATGAGCCGAATCTCCGAATTCCTCTATTTCCAGTTCTGAACCATGGGCGGCGCAAACTTGCACAAACATTTCATCCAGGTGTTCACTGCAACATTCCTGGCCGCCTGTTTCCTGGGTGCCGGATTAAACTACCTGGTCGACCCATACAGCCTTTTTGGTACCCGTCGCATACCCGGGTTCAATGAACGCAAGCCCACCGCCTCCGAAAGGGTGCGCGTGACCAAGCCCTACATGGCGTCGCGAGCGAAACCCAGGGTGGTCATCGGCGGTAATTCACGCCCTGAGATCGGGCTGAATCCGCAAAGTGTTTGCTGGAAGGATACCGACCAGCCGGTATTCAACACTGCCATTCCGGGTGCGGATGTTTTCATGCAGGTGCGTTACGTCCAGCACGCGGTCGAAAGCGGCAAGGCTCGGCGCATCCTGTTCGGGGTGGATTTTCTCGACTACCTGGTCGATTCGAAGAAGGCCACAGGGGAAGTGGACTGGGATCGTCTTGGCAGGAGTTTCGACGGACGCCTGCGTGCAGGCTCGGGTATATTCGGCATGCCTTTGAGCTACCAGCAGGCAGAGGACTTTCTGAGCGGCCTTTTCTCGATGGTCGCGTTCGGCGACTCGATCATGACTGTTGCTTCCCAGCGCGATCCGCTTTCGGCGACGCGCCGCGAGGATGGATTCAACCCCGCGCTGGACTATCTGCCGATCATCCGTAACGAAGGCCAGGCGGTGCTTTTCCTGCAAAAGAATGCTGAGGTGAGAAAGCGGCTGCAGCACGACGATCTCGGGGTTCTGGATGTCGACAGCGGGCAATCCATGCCCTTGCTGGCGCTGAGACATCTGCTGCAATGGGCGAAATCACGGGACGTTGAAGTTGTTCTTTTTATCAACCCCTATCATTCCGACTATTTGTTGCAGATCGAGGCAAGCGGGAAGTGGAAAGTGTTTGAGGAATGGAAGCGGCAATTGACGGCTGCAGCCGATGAATATGGCGTTCCGCTCTGGGACTTCAATGCCTTCGACCCGACTTCGACCGAAAGCCCGCCCCCGCGCGACGACAGGCAGAGCATGCTCGAATGGTACTGGGAGCCTGCACATTATCGGCACGAGTTGGGCGACTTGATGCTCGCTGCCATGCTTGGTCGATCATGCGAAATGAACCCCAATTTGCCGCATTTCGGAGTCAGGATCACCCCGGCGTCACTGCAATCCCATCTCGACAGCCTCAGGTCCGATATGAAGCAATTCATCGATCAGAACCCCGAGGTACTCAGACGCTTGTTCGAACCGAATTCCTGAATCTGGCCGGTCGATGATGGTGCTCATAGCGCATCAGGTGGATGAAAGACTAGCTCCCCCTTGACGGGTTGGGGATACCCAGCGACTTGGCCGTTTGCGGGCTTATTGATCTGGCACGAAAATGCTTTTAGCTGTCGCCCCGGCGAAGGCCGGGGTCCAGTTAAACAGGTTGGATTCCGACTTTCGCCCGCAAGGGGCAGGCCGTGGCGGTAAAGCCGCTGCCCCAAGGGATGCACCTCGGATAAAGCGGCAACAACCACGCTTCGCCGGAATGACGAAACCTCAAACTTCGGCTGGCCGAGCCAACAGTCGAGTGGCTATTGCGCTTTCCGGAAATCATGACATTCCCCGTAGCCGTCGTTGCGAGGCGAAGCCGAAGCAATCAAGTAGACCCGCCCGCAGGCTGGATTGCTTCGCGTTGCTCGCAATGACGGCAATAAGTCATTCAATACGGAAACATCAATAGTAGTTCCATCAGGGGGTGAGTAGTTGCGGGGCTTTATCGTAACTGCCCGTTTATAAACACCCCCTCTCCCGCAAGGGAAAAGGGAATTACCCCGTCGAATGCGACGCAAGCCCCTGCACCCGCAGATGGATCAGTGCCCGTTTTCTTTCAGCCATTGCTCCAGCATCATCGTCACCCAGATCATCACCCCGTAGTAGCTGGCGTGCGGCCCGCGCGACATGGCCATCATGTGATTCAGATAGGCCGGCTGGATCCAGCTGCGCTGCTTGAAATCCGACAGGCTGTCGCTGACGAGTTCGTTGAGCGGCGCGTATTGCGTGCTCCACACCCCGAATGGCAGGCCGAAGCCATGCTTGCTTTTGTTGATGATCTTTTCCGGCAGCAGGTCGCGCAGCGCTTCCTTGAAGAACCAGCGCAGTTTCTGACCGCGCACCTTGTAGTCCACCGGCAGATGGTTGGCGAATGCCACCATCCGATCATCGAGCAGGGGGTAGTGCACCTCGATGCCGGCAGCTTCGGTCATTGTTCTAACCTTGCGCAGGTCGTTGTCAGCCAGGGTGAACTTCAGGTCCAGGTGCATCATGCGGTTGATGTAGTGGTCCGAAGCCGTGCGATCGTAGACCTCCGTGAGTGCTGCATCGGCTGACGAAGGATCGACGGCATTGATGAAATCACGGGTAAAAATCTCTTCCAGCGGGGTGCGGTGGAGAAAGTTGTAGGTCTCCAGTCGCAGGGGCAGGCCGATGTTCGCCTGGCTGACGTAGCTCTTCAGCTTGGAAAGGGGAAAGCGGCTCGACAAGCCCGGAAGATTGGCGACCGGCTCGATCAGGCCGCGCCGCAGCAGGGCGGGGACATGGAAATAGGCCTCGAACAGACGCTGCTTGGCATAGCGTGCGTTGCCGCCGAAGATTTCGTCGCCGCCATCGCCGGCCAGCATGTGCGCGAAGCCCGCCTCGCGCGCGGCCCTGGCGCAGAACCAGGTCGGCACCGCCGAGGCGTTGCCGAAGGGTTCGTCGTATTCGTTTGCGATGACGGGAACCGCGGTGACGATGTCGGCCGGTTTCAGGTAGTACTCGTGAGGGCGGCTGCCATAGCGTTCCGCGGCGCAGCGTGCGTACTCCATCTCGTCGAAACCCTCGGCATCGAAGCCGATGGAAAAGGTGTCGACCGGCGCGCCGCGGGCGGCGGTCAGCGCGCCGACCACGGTGGAACTGTCGGTGCCGCCGGAGAGAAAAGCGGCCGTTTCCGGGGCATCCGCACCGCGCACGGCCTGATCCAGCACGCTACGGAAATTGCACCTCTGGCTGTCGAAGGCTGCATCGACCGGGGCGTAATCCGCCTGCCAGTAAAACCCGGTGGAGAGCTGGCCGTTTTTCAGGGTGGCGAATTGTCCCGGCAGCAGCTTGCGCACGCCTTGGTACAGGCTGCGCGGCGCCGGAATGGTGTGGAAATAGAGGTAGTCGTAGATCGCCTGCGGGTCGATAGTCCGCCCCACCGCGGGGTGGGCGGCCACGCTTTGCAAGCTGCTGCCGAACACCAGTTGGCCGCCGCGATGCGTGTAGCACAGGCGTTCGGCACCGACGCGGTCGAGCGCCAGAAAGGCTTTCTGCCTGACCGGTTCGAGCACGACGAAGGCGAAATTGCCCTGCATCAGCGTCGGCAGCTTTTCGCCGAAGCGAAGCCAGCCATGCGCCACGGCCACGACGGCACCCTGATCACGGGCGATGAAAGCCAACCCATCGTCCATAAACCGCGGCCGTCCATGCAGGGCGGCGGCTAGACCATTTTCAACGTGAATATCAGCCTCGGCGAAGCGCGAGCCACCTGCCACCCCCAACACCTGGCTGCTGTGTTCATGCAGCAGGCTGTCGGGCGACAGGCGTGCCGCCCGCCCCATATGTCTGATCAAGTCCTGATGCGCGCCGTGGTCGCCCAGCCAGCCGAAGATGCCATCCATGGTGTCGTATTTCAGTCAGTTCGTGTGAATTAAAGCCGATATTAGCGGGCATCTGCCGTTGGCACGAATTCTGTTAGTGAAAGCAGGACCGCCCCGGCATTCTGGTCGTGGCAAATCGAGCGAATGTATGCCAAGACAACAAGCAAGACCCTTGCCTGACATCCGCTGCAGTTGCCCTGGCCAGAATCAATCATATTCGGGCACGAGCATACGGTGTGCCCCCTATAATCGCCACGTATGCAGTGTTTTCAGCAACGGAATCAGCAACGGAAATCGTGTGAATCCCATTGAACCCAGATTGGTCATTAGACGATTTATGGCGCGTAGGGTGCACTCTGTGCACCGATCGAGGTCCGAAGGTGCGCGGAGTGCACCCTACCCAAAGCATCTCGCCCTAATGAACAATCCGGGTTGAAGGCAGCATGTTGGATTGGCTTGTGTTTCGATCATCATGATAGTGAAAACGCTTTGAAATCGTGTGCGGCATTCCTATGAATACTGGCGTGCAATGTTGAACGTAATCTGGCTGTTACCCTTGCTCTGGCTGGGCGTGCTTGGGTGCGTGCTGCTCTATTACAGGCGCGATCTGTGGGCTGTCTGGAGGGAGCCGGTTTTGCACTATCCGGTGATGATCATCGAGAGCGACGATTGGGGAGCGGGGCCGGTGGCGTCGCAAGCTGTTGCGCTCAACCAGCTGGCGGACGTACTGACCCGCTATCAGGACCGGGACGGCCGTCACCCTGTGATGACGCTCGCCCTGGTGCTGGCGGTGCCGGACGGACCGGCGATCCGCCGTGACGGCCGGTATCATCGCCTGACCTTGGAAGATCCCATGTTCGAACCCGTGCTGCAGGCCATCGAACGGGGACGCGTGGCCGGGGTGTTTGCCCTGCAGTTGCATGGCATGGAGCACTACTGGCCGGATGCCCTGATAACCTCGGAGGATCCAGCAGTGCGTGCCTGGCTTGAAAGCGGTGTGCCATCCACCACCGAGTCTCTTCCCTCACATCTGCAAAGCCGCTGGGTTGATGCTTCCGCCCTGCCTTCCTTCCAGTTGTCGCCGGGTGCCGTTGACGGGGCCGTGAACGTGGAAGTGAGCCTGTACGAGCGGCTGTTCGGAGAGAGGCCCCGGGTGGTGGTGCCGCCTACCTTCGTTTGGAACGAGACGGTGGAAGCGGCCTGGGCGCGAGAAGAGCTGGAATGCGTGGTGACGCCGGGTCTGCGTAGCGCCTGCCGCAATGCCGACGGAATGCCGGATTGCGACACGGGACCGTTGCGCAACGGTCAACAGAGCCATGGCATGATCTATATCGTGCGCGACGACTACTTCGAGCCGGAGCGTGGCCACAGGGCCGAACGGCCCTTGGCCGCTCTGGCTGAAAAATCGGCCCAGGGACGCCCCTGCCTGCTGGAGACCCATCGCAGCAATTTCATCCGGCACAAGGAAGGGTGTGATGAGGCCCTGCGCGCCCTGGCGGACCTTCTCACGCAGGCCCTGGACCGATATCCTGCCCTACGCTTCCTGACCACCGCCGAACTCGCAACTGCCTTACGTTCCCGGGATTCAGTCTGGTTCGATGACGGGTTCGTTGCGCGCTTTGCCGCCTGGCACGTGCGTACCCGTCAACTGCCCGGCTTTCGCCGCTGGGCCAGGTTTACCGGGATGGACTGGCTGTTATCGCTGCCGCGCTCGGTGCCTTAAGCACTCGGGCAGTGTTAGGATGTCAATCGTTAATGCGTCTGGGATTTGGTCGTCATTCCAGCGTGGAAGTCGTTGTCTGGAAGAGGATGCACAATGCGTTATCTGTTCACCTTACTCTTGGTTCCATTACTGGCCATCGTGCCTGCTCAACACGCTTGCGCCTGGACGGCCGACGAGATCCGCGCCATGCCACCGTATTGTGCCGGACGCTACGCGCTCCAGAGCAACCCTGTGGAATACAAGCGATGGGAGGCGATGTACGGCCCTGATTTTCTGCATACCCATCACCTGTGCGATGGCATCGGCATGCTCGACCGCTACTACAAAGTGAGAAGTGCGGCTGAAAAGAATACGACATTAAACGATGCCATGGGTGGCCTCAATTACATGGTTCAACATGCCAGCCCGGACTTCAAACTCATGCCGGATGTCTATCTGTACCGCAGCCAGGTTTTCCATCTGAGGAATAAACCTGGGGATGCCATTGCAGACCTGCGGAAGGCGGTTGCTTTGAATCCTGAATATGCACGGGCCTATTCTCAGGCGGCCAACTACCTCGAACGCACCGGCCAAAGGGACGAAGCTTTAAAGCTGGTTAGCGAAGGACTGCGTCACCAGCCGGGCAACACCGGCCTGCAACGCCTGTACACCAAGCTGGGTGGAAAGCCCCCCTATCCCGAACCTTACAAAGGGCAGGGGAGTGACGGAAATGCTTCCACAGAATCTGGCGACAAAGCGCCCAAAGCCCCTGCCGAATCGGCCCCTGCCGATCAGACCTCATCCACGCAAAAAAAACCCCAGACCTCGGCCCCCTCTACCCGTACCGCACTCTATGACCTCAGCAAAAACATAGGCGCCGGGCAAAAAAAAGCCGCCATCACCGGGGCAGGGGCCTACATTTTCGTTGAGGTTGCAGAGGACCCTTCGGCGCCGGATCAAAAGGTGCGTTTCAGGATCAAGTCGCAGATCCCCCAGCCTGCCGCCCGGATCGTGACTGTTGGAATCGATTTGGGAAGCTTCACCAATCTCTTCACGAATGTGGAGGTCAAAGATGCTCTCCTTGGAAAACACTACCCGCTCCGGCGCTTGACTGCCCCATACAGCCATGCCTACTTGCCTGGTTTCAGTCCGGACTTCATGGCGGAGTTCACCATCGATCCGAAGCAGGCCAAGATGTACGACCCTCGGGCGTTGCCGCCCTACACTTCCCTCACTTTGGTCGCCACGTTGGCCCGGGGTAAGACTTACGAGGACGTGATCAGCGCCATGGATGTGGGCCTGCGTGGTGTGGACGGTTTGCGGTTCGGAGTCATTGCGCATCACCTTCTGGGGGTCAGACCCGACCCCACAAAAACCATCATGGATGACGCCGGTTTCGTCACCGGCAGCCTGAGAAGCTTGACGGGGCCAGACGTGCAGCAGACATCGACGACCCCGTCGGATCAGGATAAGAAACTCGAACCGCAGGAGGGGATACCCCAGGCGCCTTCTGCAGCCGTTACCGGGCCTGCAGTTGGGGATCTTGCCCCGCCGCCTGAAAACAGGGAGGGAACGGCTCCCGCCGCGCCTGGCTCCGAGACCGCACCCAAGCCCCCCATCGGAACACCCTCCAATCCCTGGTGCCGCTTCTGTCCCTGAGCGTGCAAGTTGACCAGGCTGGTGTGGGATGGCCCCGTTTATGAGATTCATTACACTCGTGAAAAATCCGAGTAATCATGGTTGAGCGACCTTCATTGTTGATGATCACAGAGTTGTTCCTGCCCACCAAGGGTGGAACAGCCGTGTCCTTCGACGACGACTTTCGCCGCCTGGGCGGCAGGCAGATACACATCGTCACGGCGGATGTACCTGGATCAGCCCAATTCGACCTCACACATCCCAATACCATCCATCGCCTTTGGCTCAAGCGCAGTCCCTGGCTGAGACCCGAGTCCCTGGTTATCTATTCCAAGCTGTTTTTCAAGTCGCTTTTCCTGGCCTTGCGGCATCGATTCAGCGCGGTTTTTGCAGGTCGCGCTCTGCCGGAGGGGATCGTGGCCTGGAGCGTCGGGCGGCTTTTCGGCTGCAAGGTGCTGATCTATGCCCACGGGGAGGAGTTGACGGGCTGGGGGCGGGGAAAGAAGTTCCAGGCCATGTGCTTCGCGCTCCGGCATGCGGACCATATTCTCGCCAATAGCGATTTCACCCGCGACACCCTCATCTCGCTCATTGGCGTGCGGCCGGAACGCATCGTGATGACCTATCCCACCGTGGATGTGGAGCGTCTTCGGCCAGGCCTGCCATTCGCGGACCTGCGTTCGACCTTGGGCCTCAGGGACGGGCAACGCCTCATCCTGTCCGTAGGTAGACTGCAGCGTCGCAAGGGCTTCGACCAGGTCGTCCGCGCCATGCCTGGCTTGCTGCGCAGCGGCCTGGACGTGCATTACGCGATCGTCGGAATCGGCGAGGATCGGGACTACCTTGAGAGTCTGGCCAACGAGGTCGGGGTGGGCGAACGGCTGCACCTGCTGGGGCATGTGGAAATGGAAGATCTGCCGCGCTGGTATAACGCCTGCGATCTTTTCGCCATGCCCAACCGCGACATCAACGGCGACACCGAGGGCTTCGGTCTGGTGTTCATGGAAGCCAATGCCTGCGGCAAGCCGGTCATCGCCGGACAGGCAGGCGGAACAGGCTCGGCGGTGGAGGATGGACTCAACGGTCTTCGGGTGGACGGCGAAAAGGTCGAGGCAGTGGAAGAGGCGCTCGCCCGTCTGCTACACGACCCGGATGAGGCGCAACGCCTGGGCCGGGCCGGACGGGAGCGGACAGCCAGCCGCTTCACCTCCGATCAGAGAGCCGAGATCATCCGGCAATTGCTGGTCCGGCCCTGAGAATTCATTCCGGATCGATGGCTCGCCCAGATCCGGGGCAGTCAGGGCGCTTCGGATTACACCGCTGTCTCGTGCGCGGGGTCAATGTGCAGTAGACAGGAAGGACGATAGGATTCCACGAGGTACAAGGGACGACGTTTGGTCTCGTTGAACATGCGCCCTAGGTATTCACCCATTACGCCAATAGCGGTGAGTTGAACGCCACCCAGGAAAAGCATCACCACCATGATCGTAGGATAGCCGGCAACGGGGTCGCCCCATGCCAAGGTCTTGAACACGATCCAGATGGCATAGAGGAAGGCGATCATGGCTGTAATGATGCCCAGGTAGCTTGCCATTCTGAGCGGCACGGTCGTGAATGAGGTGATGCCCTCGATGGCGAAATTCCACAGTTTCCAATAATTCCACTTGGTCTCACCTGCGAAGCGGGGCTGGCGGTGATAGGGTACGGATGTCTGAGGAAATCCGATCCATGCGAACAGTCCCTTCATGAATCTGTGCTGTTCCCGCAATTGAATCAGCGCGTCCACGGCGCGGCGGCTCAGCAATCGGTAGTCGCCCGTGTCCTGAGGGATCCGCACCTGACCGAGGTGGTGGATGATTCGATAAAATTGCTTTGCCGTGATCTTTTTTAGAAAGGTTTCGCCGCTGCGTGCAATGCGGGTGGCGTTGACCAGGTCATAGCCTTCGCGCCAACGCCCGATCAGTGCGGGTATCAGTTCGGGGGGATCCTGAAGGTCCGCATCGATGACCACGATCGCCGCACCGCGGCTGTGATCAAGGCCCGCCGTAAGTGCGATCTCCTTGCCAAAATTTCGACTCAGATTTATCACTGAGACCCTTGGGTCGGCCTCTTGCAGTTCGTAAAGCATGGCGAGCGAACGATCCCGGCTGCCGTCGTTCACATAGAGGATCTCCGTCGATGCGCCGATCTCGTCAAGAACATGGGTGGTGCGCTGATGGAACTCCGCAAGCACGTCCTCTTCGTTGTATACCGGCACCACGATGGACAGCATGGGGCGCGCATCGCTGCTGTTCAAGTCCACAACCGAAGCGTCTTCATGCACGGTGGAAGTTGGCGCCGTGGCGCTGTTCATTAAGCATTTTCCTCACGGAACGTCCACCTGCTGTTCACAACGAAATTGGCCAGGAATGCGACGAGGGTGGCGCCGATCTGCGCCAAAATGTAATGAATATTCAGCAGGTCCACACCCAGGTACACGAGCAGGGTGTTGAGCAGGCCCGTACCCAGGGCGACCGAAAAAAATTTGGGGCCGGCATCGAAATGTTCCTTGGAACTCTCAAACGTGTAGCGGTGGTTGAGGTGGTAGTTGATCAATGCCCCGACCACGAATCCGGCACTGGTGCCAACTACGGGCCCAACGCCGACCAACTCAACGAGCAGGATCAGGGTCAGGTAATGCACCAGCGTAGCGACTGCTCCCACCACTCCAAAAAGAAAAAGTTTACGCTGAATCATCCTAGAAACCGCAGTTGGACGCGCCCGATGGTGCGTCTGGGCGGGTGGCTGCCGCATACGATTCCCACACGGGCTTTGGCCCGTAGTGGATCGGAGTCCTTTAGGGCGAAGCAACGAGGCGGCAGGCCGGGGCCTGCAACGAGGCGCGACAAAGGCAGGCGCACGTCCGGGCGTGCCAGCGGGTGCGTAGCGCTGTAACCCGACAGGTGAACCCAATAGAAGGGTGAAAACTCAGTATTCATGCGGCTTTCCTTGGGATGGCAAGCGGTCAACTGCGGTTTTTAGGATCACATCGAGAACGTGGCTTCAAGGAACTGGTCTGGCCCACTTTCAATAATTTTCTTGCCAAACAATGCGGTGACTGTTTGGGGGCGCGTAGGGTTTATCCTCTGACCACATGAGGTTGTTCCATGCTTGCACATTGCTGTCGCCGACGACCCAATGTACGAGGCAAGGAAAGGCCCAGGCGTTGTCAATCTGCGAGATCGCCTTGTAAGGCATTGCAGGGATTCCCGTCATTTCCAATGCTCCCGCCGCACCTATGGCCGCCGTGTCTGCTTCAATTTGATGTATCACGTCTTGGTGGAACCGCCAGCTTCTGGCGAAGAGGGCTTGAGCCCCGATGTCGACCGTCAGACTTGTCACGGCGAAGACGGCAACCACAGGCGCGAGAGAAAGACGCAATATTTTGCGCAGCGCTGTCGGTGTCGACATCAGGTCAAGCGTGGCGGCACCCATGATCAGCAGGCCGGGTAATGCGACATACATGTTTCTGGTAGCAAACCCATATCTTCCAGTGAAAAGAAACGGCGCAAGGGACGCGCAAAAGATCGCCATGCCGGTGATGATGAGCCACAGGTGCCGCTTTGGCAGCGGATTGCTGGCAACATCCTGCCAGGAACTGGCGGCCGCCGTCCGCCATGCGGCTCCTAGCGTGACAAGGGCTAACAATGCGATCAGGCCTTTATGCCCTGTCAGGGTATCCAATCCCCACTGCAACAGACCGCCATAGGGCGAGGCGTCAGGAAGGAGGCTGAGCCACCAGGCAAGTTTCCAGGCGATATCAGGTCCGGAATGATGCTGCGCTTCAGCCGTGGCTCGGGCAAGTCGGTCAGCCGTTCCTGAAAACACACCGAAGTGAAAGGCAAGAAACACGAGGGTGCAGCACGCCACAATCAGGAGTGGAAGCCAGGCGGGATGGGCGGGCCTGTGCCAACGTGACCTGATCAGGTGAACGAAAGCCAGGGCGCAAAGCACGAACAGATATTGCTCTATGCCCAGCACGGCGGCGAGAGCCAGCAGCAGAGAAACCAGGAGCCAGCCAATGTGGCCCTTCCGTTCGTACTCCAGGTAGCACCACACCGCGAGAATGGTCAGTAGATTGCCGAAAACATACCCATAGGATTCCGCCAACCACAACACCGGTTCGAAGGTGATCGGGTGTAAGGCGAATATCAGAGTCGCGGCGAGTGCCGCACCCGCCGCGATGCCCGCCCGCGACAACAGGCTGATAAGCAATACGCAGATTGTCATGTGTGCGAGCACGACCATCGCGTGGATCAGGTACCAGGGAGCCCGCAGCGGATGGGCAAACCAGGGCAGGGAATAGGTGCCGATCTGAGTCAGGGCTAGAAATAATCTGCCGTTCCAGTTCTCCAGCCAGCTCCGGACCGCGTCCCAATAGCCGTTCGCCGTGGCGAGTTCGGCCATGCACAGGTCATCCCCCTGCACGCCGCGCGTCCATACGGCACCGAAGGCAACGAGTACCGCCAAAATGATCACCAGGTATGCCCATGTCTGAGCACGGCTATCCGCAGAGGAGGTCGAGGTTGCCATATCAGTGATAAGAAATCGGAATTGCCATACTGACCATTCTTGAACTTAGTGGAGTCAGGAATCACCCGCGCTCACATCGAAATCGCGGCTCGACCAGGTCCAAATCACACCTGCCACCAATCCGGTCGCGGGCCATCCTGATCGAGAGTAAATTGCCAATTTAGAAATGGCATGGCTACCTCTTCGGACCGACCCTTGCCAACGCATTTCTAGTCCGCATGAAGCGCAGCATGCGGAAGATCCACCTTGTAGGCGAATCTTCCGCAACTGCCAGACCGAGGTACCAGCCTGCCGCCGACACCAGCAGCATTCCCGCCGACAGATAAAAGCCGTTGAAGTAGCCGTGCAGAGCGAGACCGACGCATACAGCAAGCAGAAGCTTCTCCTGCACCTTCCTGTAGCGGCCGAGGGGCGTTATTTGGTGAAGGCGTCTGCTGAAACTGTAAACGACGAGGAGCAGGCTGACGTAGATGGCAACGGCAAGCAAATACTCTCTGAACTTCATTGCCGCGGCGCGGGAGGTTGACATATACATACCGTCGGTAGGAGGCGATACCAGAGCGGCCGGCAACAGGGCATGCAGTCTCACCCAGTTCTTTTGAAACGAGCTATTGGCTGCGGCGCGCGCAGCGGAGAGGTCATCGCGCTGCCTCAGTAAATCGTCAACCGACACGAACGTCAAGCCCGGTTGCCGCCTGGCCCATTGAATGTCCTCCAACAGGGTGGCGCTAGCGATCTTGGCGGCATCCATGCGAAATACCGGGGCCTTCTCCATATCTTCGATGAAGTCGTAGTTGTGCATGACGACAACAATCAGTTCGGTGCCGGCTTTCTCGCGCAGCGCATTGCGGATGGCCTGCTTCATCTTACGCGGGGAGGTCGTCCCGGGAAGGAACGCCAAGGCCGCATTTGCTGGCTCATACCGAGTATCCGCCGAGAGAACCGAGAAGCCTGTCCGCTCAAGGGCGCGAACGGTGGTCTGATCGTAGGTGTTGAACGGCGGAATAAACGAGCGTACCGGTACGCCTAAGGTGGCCTCGAACGCCGATTTGCCGAGCATCAGCAGTTGGCGCTGCCTGTCGAAAGACAGGCCGGCGAATTCGGAAGCCGGCATCCCGCTAGCCGAATTGTTATGGTGGCTGTGGCCGTGGAGCGCGACTTCTATATGCCTCGTGGAGGCCAAGTCCCGCAGCAGCGCGACTTTTTCCGGACCAAGATCGATTTTCTGCCCTACCGGCGTGGCCGAGATTTCCGGATAGGGTGCACCCGGGAAAGGCACCGCACCGACAAGAACAGGTATGCCCATTCGATCAAGGGCGCGAAACAGCTTCTCTTCCAGAGCCCAGTTGCTTGTCTTGGTGAAGTCGTCATAACGCAGCAAGACACGGATGCCCGCCGTATTGTCGGCCGCCGCAGAGGTGAGCGGCAGTAGCAGGAACAGTGACGCAATCAGGCGCAGCAGACCGCGCATGTAGGACAAGGCATGACCCCTGTGGCCAGCGGGGCCGAATCCTCTCCGTGGGCCGCGAGCCCCCGTGTTGCCACTCATATGCAAACTCCTGCTGAAAATCGCTGTTCGGACGACGGGAGGAAAATCGGACTCGGCATCCGCGTTCGGTTTCTTCTCGCTAGGCGAGTGCAGCAATATCCGTTCCCGGTTTTTGCTGTTCAAGAGTTTCGAACGGCTTCGCCCCGGCCTCGCGCAGGTCCTGCGCGGGCGGACCTGCCGTTGTGGAAATCCTGTCTGGAGTGGTGAGATTTGATCAGCGCTTATGCGCGCCGTGTTTCTTGAATGTGTTGTACAACCAGTCTCGCGCGGCCATCAGATCACCCAGGGCAAGCATGCCATCCGTTCCCTGGTGTTCGTCAGCCTGTGGGTTATGGGTAAGCTTGGCCAAATATCCCACCCCGGCCGCCCGTCCTGCCTCGATATCCGAGTCCTTGTCGCCGATCAGCACGCATTGGGGCAGATCGAGATCGAGATCCTTCTGGGCTTTCAGGATCATCCCCGGATTGGGCTTGCGGTCGATGGACTCGCGCCGGTATTCGCCGATGCCCGCCGTCGGGTGGTAGGGACAGTGATAGACGCGGTCGATCTCGATGCCATGTCCGCGGAATGCTTCAAGCATCCATTCGGTTAGGCGCTTGAAATCGTCCTCGGTGTAGTAGCCCCGACCGATGCCGGCCTGGTTGGTGATGACGACGAGCAGAAAGCCCAGTTGACGCGCCGTGATGCAAAGTTCAAAGATGCCAGGCAAAAACTCGAAGTCCTCGGTGCGCCAGACGTAGTTCTTCTCAACATTGATGACGCCGTCGCGGTCGAGGAACAGGGCCTTGCGCAGGGCGTTCATGCCTGGCCTTGGACTGCGAACAGTTGCTGGGCGCGCTGGAAATCCTCCGGGATGCCGATATCGATGAAGCGGCCCTCGGTGCGAAAGGCCAGCGGTCGAAATTCCTGCACGCGGGGAACTAGCAGCTGCTGCTCGAAGGAGAATGGTTCGCCAGCAGGAATCTGCTGCAGGATTTCTGAAGCGAGCAGGTAGACGCCGGCATTGATGTACCCCGGCCCGGTGCGGCCCTTTTCGAGAATACCGTGGATGTGATCCGAATCCAGTTCCAGGGACCCATAGCGGCCGACATCCGGGACGCTGCACACCGCCACGCTAAGGCTGGCACGCGACTGGAGATGCGCGTCCAGCATGGCCCGATAGTCGAGTTCCAGATAAGTGTCGCCGTTCAGTACGAACACCGGATACGCGCTGACGTGCTCGGCTGCCAGACGGATGGCGCCGCCCGTTCCCAGAGGCGTGCACTCCACGGAATAGCGCAGGGCCATGCCGCGATAGTCGTCGCCGAAATGCTCGTGGATGGCTTCGTGGCGATAGCCGACGGCCAGCACAACGGTTTCGAATCCGGCATCGGCCAGGCGATCCAGAACCCAGGCCAGAAAGGGTCGTCCGGCAACCGGCGCCATGGGCTTGGGCAGGTCGGGCACGACACTTCTCAGCCGCGTGCCGAGGCCGCCGGCCAGGACGATGGCCTGCATTCCCCCTCCCTAGCCCTCCCCCGCTTGCGGGAGTGGGTTGGGCTGCGGAGGGATCCCGCTTGAACTGGAGGACTGCGGCAAGGGGAACAACTGCTGCTCGATCAGATAGCAGATCGTGTGGCCGATGCTGATGTGTCCTTCCTGGATGCGCGGTGTCAAATCCGAAGGCGTTCGCAGGCAGTGGTCGCACAGGGCCGGCATGTCGCCACCGAGGCGGCCGGTCAGGCCGATGGTGACGAGGCCCTTTTCGCGTGCTGTGCGCAGGGCGTTGAGGATGTTGGGCGAGCGTCCCGAGGTGGAGATGCCGATGAACACGTCGCCGGCACTGCCTACTGCTTCGATCTGGCGGGCGAACAGGCGCTCGTAACCGTAGTCGTTGCCGATGGCGGTGAGCACCGAGGTGTCGGTCGACAGCGAAAAAGCGGGCAGGCCCGGCCGGTCGTAGTTGAAGCGGCTGACGAGTTCGCCTGCGAGATGCTGCGCGTCGGCTGCACTGCCGCCATTGCCGGCGAAGAGGATCTTGTTGCCATTGCGCAGGGCCGCGATGCAGGCTGCGGCCACCGTCGCCATGGCAGCATGCAAGTCGGCATCCTCGCTCATCGCCCGCAGATTGTCGGCGGTCTCGCGCAGCTGCGCGGCGATCGCCGCGGTCAGTAGATTTTCCATCCTTGCGTCCCGATTTCGGTGAAATGACAGTTGTAGATCTGGCCCTCTGTGGTTGACAGCGCCCGGACCACGTCCATGCGCCGCACCGGGTCGACCAGCATCATCATGAAGCCGCCGCCGCCGGCGCCGGAGATCTTGCCGGCGCGCATGCCCGCCTGCCTCGCCAGTTCGTAGCTTTCCTCGATGCGCGGGTTGGAGATGCTTTTGGCCATGCGCTTCTTCGCCACCCAACCGGCTTCCATCGACTGCACCAGGCCATCGAAGTCGCCCTTGAGCAGGTTCTCCTTCATGGCGATGGATTCCTGCTTGAGGGCATGCATGGCCTCGATAGCAGTGTTGTCGTCCTGCTCGACGTTGCGGGTCTGCTCGTCGATGATCTGGGCCGAATCGCGGGACACGCCACCGAAGTACAGCAGCAGCGAGGCTTCCAGCTCAGAGATGATCCAGTTCTTGATGCGCAGCGGGTTGACCACCACGCGTTCGTTGGGGTGGAACTCCATGAAATTGAAACCGCCGAAGGTGGCGGCATACTGGTCCTGGCGGCCGCCGGAGAGGCCCACGTCCTTGCGCTCGATTTCGTAGGCCAGCCGCGCGATGTCGTATTCGCCCAGGGGCAGATTGAGCCACTCGACGAAGGCCTTGATCATCGACACCACCAGGGTGGAGGAGGAACCCAGTCCCGATCCGGGCGGCGCATCGGTGTAGGTGGTCAGCGTCAAGGGCATCGGCTGGCCGTTATTGAATTCGCGCACGATGCGGTTGTAGACGCCCTTGTGCAGGTCCAGCCGCCCGTCCAGTGGCAGTTCGGGCGCAGCCTCGCCCACCCACTCCTCCTGCTTGTCGGTGGCGACGAAGCGCACGCTGTCACTCTCACTCCCGGGCTGCAGCACGGTATAGGCGTATTTGTCGATGGTGGCGTTCAGCACCAGTCCGCCGTAGCGGTCGCAATACGGGGAAACGTCGGTGCCGCCGCCTGCCAGACCCAGGCGCAGGGGAGCGCGTGCTCGGATAATCATGGGCAGTTCCTGTCGGATAAGAGGGTTACTGAAACGTAGCCGATCCAGCTTTTCCGCCGTTCGGCTTGAGCTTGTCGAAGGCCAGGTATCCATTCATGTTTCGACAGGCTCAACACGAACGGATTCCTGAACGGTTCGCAGTGGATCAAATGTGAGTAAGCCATATTTCGGTTCATCTTTCCTGTGTCAGCAACTGCGCATAGAGCGCTTCGTAGCGGTCGGCGATGGCTTGGATGGAGTAGTGCGCCTGTGCCACTTCGCGCGCCTTCTCACCCAGGCCCACGCCTTCGGCCGACAGGCAGCGGCGCATCGCTTCGCCCATTTCCGTCACGTTGCCGTGGGCGTAGGTAAAGCCGGTTGCCCCTTCGCGGATCAGTTCCCGGCTGCCGCTTGCCCGTGCCGCCACGCAGGGCAGGCCGCAGGCCATAGCCTCCAATACAACGTTGGGCAGGCCTTCCTTGAGGGAGGGCAGGATGAGCGCATCCGCGCTTTGGTAATACGACAGGATATCGGTGGAGAAGTCGCGCAGGGCAAACAGGCCGGGATGCGATTCGCCCAGGGCGGCCAGCCGCCCGCGCAGGGCACCGTCCGAATCCTCGCGGCTTTGCGGCCCCACCGCGAGCAACAGCCCGTTAGTGCCGAAGGCCCGGAGCTTGATCCACTGTTCGGCGAGCCATTCGATGTTCTTGCGCGGGTCCAGCACCCCCACATACAGCGCAATCGGCTGCTCGGCCGGCAATCCCAGTTTCTCGCGCAGGGTGATGCGCTCATCACCGGGAGAGGGTCGGAACAGTCCGGTGTCGACGCCGTTTGGAATAGGGTGGATCTTGTCCGGACTCAGGCCGCCAGCCCGGAATTCCTGCACCAGATCGTCGCTGATGCCAACGTAGGCATCGATGCGGCGCAGCATCATGCGGTGCAGAAAGCCGATGAGCGGCAGGTTCAGGTCCAGCAGGTCGTCGTTGGCGAGGCTGGCCTTGACCAGAGATTTGAGGCCCGCAACCCGGCTCAGCGGGCCGATGAAGGCATGGGTGTAGTAGGCGCCATGGCTGTGCACGATGTCGAAGTCCCGACGACGTTGCCAGATATAGCGCGCGAAGTTGAACCACAGGCGGAGCTCGCGGTGCTTGCGCCAGCGCCCCGGTTCCAGGCGCCGGACGAAGAAGCCTTCGACCTTGCCGGTTTCCGCAAGGCCCGGCCAGCGGTTGGTGACGAACTCGACGTAATGGCCGCGTTGCCGCAGTTCGCGAGCCAGAGTGAGCGCCTGCAGGGCGGCACCGCTGTACTCCGGGTCGAAGTAGGCGGTATACATGAGAATCCGGGCGGTTCGCCGGTTTGGGCTGGCTATGCTGCTCATTTCCCTGCGTGTTCAGTATGGGCCTATGGGTTCGACGAAATTTGCGATTGCGAACATAGGTGCAGTCCGCAGCATTCATTAGGGTACTTCTATAAATTCTGATTTCGTCATTCCGGCGAACGCCGGAATCCAGTCAAATCAAGCATCTGGATTCCGTGTCAAGCCCGGAATGACAATTTATAGAAGTTCTCATTAAGTTTAAACAGCAAGAATAGTGCCGGACTCGGGATTATGTCGAAGCGTAATCCAAAACACCCACCTTGGCACCTGACCCTCAATAGCCATGCCCTTCCAGCCACGCAGCCAGCACCACCAGCGCCCAGACCCGAAAGTTCAGGTCGCGCTCGCCGGCGATAAAGCGGCGTCCATATTCGGCTACGCGTTCCGGGGAAAGCACCTGCCAGTGGGCCCAGCGCTCGTGGCTCAGATATTGGCGCACCACCTGAAAATCTGCGGCACCGAGAAATTCCGTCAGCGGGAAATCGAAGCCGTGCTTGGGAACATCCCACAGGTTTCGCGGAACGTGGCGCGCCAGCACCGAGCGGAGGATGCGTTTCGGTTCGGCTGGCCGGTACCGGTAGTCCGGAGGCAGGCTTCGAATGAAGCCGTCCACAGATTTGTCCCAGAACGGATAGCGCACCCGCAAACCGGAAATGGCCGCAGCCTGGTGCAGGCGATCTCCCGGCATGGCATCCAGCAGAGCGCTGCTGCGTTCGAAATGGGCACTGCGCGGGAAACGGGCGAAAGTCTGGAAGAAGTGTGTGTGTTCCAGACTCACCCGTTCTCCGCACAAAGCCTCGATTTCAGCTTGCGTGAATCCATTCCAGCGGATCATCAGCTCGGCGGGATGCTCGAAATCGAAAATGGGCGCATAACCGGCCAGCCCGGGCAGGTGATGCAGGACACCGACGATCATGCGGCGCAGCCGGAGAGGCAGCAGGGCGGCATACTCCACGGCGACGCGTACATGCCTCGGCGGCATCATGCCGGAGCTTTCGTCGGCACCACTGCCATCCAGTACCGCCCCGAAGCGTTCCCGGCAATAGTCGAATGCCAGCAGAGTGGCCGGGGCGGCGGGATCGGCGACCGGCTGCTCGGATTGCCGCTGGAAGGTCTCCAAGGCGGTCAAATAGTCATTCCGTGCGAAGCGCAGAACCTGGTGTTCAATGCTTAGGTGGGCGGCCACATTTCGGGCAATGGGGACCTCGTCGAATTGCGGACCTTCAAATCCGACCGTCACCGCTGTGATCCGCGGATCGACCCGGGACGCGAGCGCGCAAATCAGGGAAGAATCCACTCCCCCGCTCAGAAAAGCCGCCGGCCTGTCGACGTGATGCAGCCGGCTGGCAACGCTGTCAAGCAGCAAGTTTTCCAGCGTGTGCAGGGCCTCGTCAAAGCCGGGAATGGGAGGGGAAACTGCCGCGCGCTTGTCCGGACGACGCCGACTGATTCCGTCAGCAGTCCAGGTCAGCAATTGCCCCGCTTCCAGCGCGAAGACGTTTTCATACAGCGTATTGGGTGCGGCGATGTCGAGGAAGCGCAAATACTCATGCAAGGATTGGCGTGCCAGACGTTTTTCAGTGTCGGGCAAGCGAAGCAGTGTTTCGAGGTGCGTGGCGAAACTGATCTGACCGTGCCGTTCTGTGGTGTAGTAAACGCTGCATGCGCCAGACCCGTCACGGTAAAGATGCAGGCTGTCCTGGTCCCGCAGCGCAAGCGCGAAAAGTCCCTCCAGCCGAAGCACGAAATCGAGCGACCATCGTGCATGGGCCAGCAGCAGAAGCTGGGGTAAGGGAAGGTCATCTGCAGCATCCAGTTGGCGGCGCAACTCGCTGCTGTTGTATAGCTCGCCCAGGAACAGCAGGCTGCGACTTCCCACCGCACTGCACGCGGCCTCTTCCCCGGCCGGCGACCAGGCCGCTGCCCATAAAGGTGGGCTTGCGAATTGGAGCGGAGGAAACGATGCGGCTGGGAACGCTTGCTGCCGAACCTGTCCAGACGGAGCGAACAGTCCAAGGAAACCGTCAGGAGGCGTCATGTTGGCGTGTTGCCGGGCCGCAGTTTTTGAGTCGTCCCGAGGAGCAGGCACCACAGTGCCCGCAGGTTGGGCTGTGTGGTGAAGCTTTGCCAAGCCCAGCGTATGGCATCTTTTGAACGATGGCCGGTTAAGGCTCGCTCGGCCATTTCCCTGTATTCGCGGGCGACAATGGCACTCAGATCGATATCGTTACGGGCGAGCTCGGCCTCGCAGCAATCCCGCTGGCGTTTCAGCACCCCCAGGTAGGCAAGGCTCATTGCCTCAGCTTCCCGTGAGGTGTTGTCAGCATGCCGCCGCCGGAGCAAACAGACATCCTTGCACCAAATGACGGGATGGTTCCGGGCAATACGAAGCCACAGTTCCAGGTCTTCAACCAGCCTGAGGCTGGCATCGAAGCCACCCAACTCCTCCAGCACCTGGCGGCGCACGACCACCGATCCGGTGGTGATGAAATTGTCCCGGAGCAACCGGATATACGCATCGGACACATAGGGCCTCTGCCCCCATGTTCGCTCACCATAGCCTCCTTCCTCGAACAAGGTATGCGGCCACCAGCGCTCGCCGTCAAACTGACGGCAATCGCCAAAACACATC